>Ga0210394_10000076_pt1 | contig 239495 bp, 187 predicted proteins | sample IncBWC12MmetaG_FD_160121 | JGI IMG/M metagenome (GOLD analysis project Ga0210394, IMG submission 160121) | Forest soil microbial communities from Barre Woods Harvard Forest LTER site, Petersham, Massachusetts, United States - Inc-BW-C-12-M | ecosystem: Environmental > Terrestrial > Soil >... | reverse complement strand
CACCATTGGCAGCGTGCTCGCGCCCGGCCCGGACACGAAGCTGGAGATGACGAGATCGTCGAGCGACAGCGTGAAGCTCAATAGCCAGCCGGCCGCGAGCGCCGGCGCGATGATTGGCAGGGTGATCTCGCAGAACGCGCGCACCGGACCGGAGCCGAGATCCATCGCAGCCTCCTCGAGAGATCGATCGGCGCCCCCCAGACGCGAACGCACCGTGATGGTCACGTAGGCGGTGCAGAAGGCAACGTGCGCAATGACGATGGTCGTGAAGCCGCGGTGCGGCCAGCCCAAAAACTGCAGCATCGAGACAAACAGCAGCAGCTGCGTGATGCCGGTAATGACTTCCGGCATGACGAGCGGCGCATTCACCATTCCGGTGAGAAGCAGGCGGCCGCGAAACGCCCGATAACGCGTCAAAGCAATGGCGGCGAGAGTTCCCAAGAGCACCGCGCCCGTCGAGGCCACGACGCCGACTTCGAGCGACAGCGCCGCCGCGTTCAGGATCTGCCGGTTATGCACCAGCTCCGAATACCAGGCGGTCGAAAAGCCGCCCCAGACATTGACGAGCTCGGAGGCGTTGAACGAATAGCCGATCAGAACAACTATGGGAATGTAGAGCACCGCGATGCCGAAGCACAGGATCGAGAACAGCAGCGGCGAGAATCGCTCGGACATGGCTAGGGCTCCAGGTCCCTCACCTGATAGTGCTGATAGAGCGCGATGGGACCTGCCAGCAGCACCAGGAACGCGATGGCCACCGCCGAGGCGACCGGCCAATCGCGATTGTTGAAGAACTCGTCCCAGAGGACGCGGCCGATCATGAGGTTATCCGGCCCGCCGAGCAGCGAGGGGATGACGAACTCCCCGATCGCCGGAATGAATACCAGCATCGAACCTGCGATCACCCCGGGCATCGACAGCGGCAAAGTGATGTCGAGGAAAGCGCGCCACGGCGGATTGCCCAGATCCGCGGCGGCCTCGAGCAACGTCGCATCGAGCTTCTCGAGCGTCGCGAACAGCGGCAGCACCATGAACGGCAGATACGAATAGATGATGCCGAGGTAGACAGCGAAGGTCGTGCGCATGATCTTCAACGGATGATCAATCAAGCCGAAGCGCAGGAGGGCGGTATTGAGGAGCCCGTTCTCGCGAATAATGCCTTCCAGGGCGTACACGCGCAGCAGGAATGAAGTCCAGAACGGCAGAATGATGATGAGCAGCAGAATGCTCTGTGTCGTCTTGGAGGAGCGCGACATGGCGTATGCCATGGGATAGCCGAGCAACAGGCAGATGAGGGTCGAGAAGAACGCGGTCTTCAGCGAATAGATGTAGGAGACCGCATAGACCTCGTCCGTCAGGAGATACTTGTAGTTGGCAAGGCTGAGCGTCAGATGGATGTGCCTGTCGGGAGTGATCGACACGACATCGGTATACGGGGGCACCCGGATTGCGGTTTCGGCGAAGCTGATCTTCAGGGCAAAGGCGAAGGGGATCAGGAAGAAGACAATGAGGAACAGGAGCGGCGGCAGGATGATGAGCCAGTGCCCATGGCGCTCCATCAGCTCGCGGCCGGTGCGGCGGCGCGGCATGAGCGGCTCAGCGCCGGCGTTCAATTCCCCTCTCCCGCAGTGGCATGCCTCATTCTGAGTGTTAATTTAACGGAGTCGGCAAATTTTTTCTGGTCGTTCAGACAAATTTGCGGCAGGCTGTGCGGATGCGGCCCAAAACTCAAACCCGCGCGGCTCCGCAGCCACCCCGCGAGCGTGCTTCGCGCATCCGCCAGCGCAAGCGCCTCATCGATGCGTGCATATCGGCTCTGCATATCCATGGGCCCTCGCGCACGACGGTGGAGAAGGTCGTTGCGATCGCGGGCATGTCGCCGGGCATCGTGCGCTTCTACTTCGATTCCAAGGCAGCCATGCTGGTCGCCTCGTTGCAGTTCCTGGCGAGCGAATTCGAGGAGCGCGTGCTCGTGCCGGTCGCGCAGCTCAAGGACCGGCCGGTGCGGGCACTCGAGACGCTGGTCGACCTGTATCTTGATCCGGATATCGCCAGCCCGCGCAAGGTATCGGTGTGGTATGCGTTTTGGGGCGAGGCGAGCTCGCGCCAGGAATACTATGACATCTGCGGTCAGAAAGATGAGAGCTTCGCGGCACTCGTCCGCGAGCTCGTCGAACGGCTGATCGTTGAGGCGCAGGCGCCGCACCTGGATCCCGACGGGGTCGCGCTCGGTCTCATCGGCGTGCTCGAGATGCTCTGGCAGGGCTTTGCCTTTCAGAGCGAGCCGCACATCGATCGCGCCGCCGCCAAGCACCGTTGCATGGCCTATCTACGTTCGGTGTTTCCACGCGAGTTCGGGCGTGTGTCGGTCGCGGCGGCCGCTCCTGCGGTTACTGCGCCAGAGGGCGGCCGCCCGCCGCCGCCGTCGCCCGCCGTCCAAGTCGTCTATGGGAGCTTTCCGATGACCACCCACGCCCTAAACAGTGCCGAATGGCACGTGCGCGCTGCCACCCTCAAATATGAGACCCGGCATTTCATCGACGGTCAGTTCGTCGATTCTGTGGCAGGTGGACGCCTGACCGTCATCAATCCCGCGACCGGCATGGCGCTGTGCGAGGTGTCCGCCGGCACCGCCGAGGACGTCGACCGGGCTGTGGCTGCGGCGAAGCGCTGCTTCGCCTCGCGCGCCTGGAGCCGGATGGCGCCGCGCGATCGGCTCGCCGTGCTGTCGCGTCTTGCGCGGCTCATCGAGGCGAACGCCGAGCGCTTCGCATTGCTCGATACGCTCGCGATGGGCAAGCCCATTCGCGACATGCTGACCATTGATATTCCGGCGGTGGTGCAGAACTTCGCGTACTTCGCGGAGCTGTGCGACAAGATCGACGGTGCGGTGACGGCGACCGCCGCGGATGCCTTCCACTACATTTTGCGCGAGCCTTTGGGCGTGGTCGGCGGGATCGTGCCGTGGAATTATCCGCTGCTGATGGCCGCCTGGAAGACCGCGCCGGCGCTCGCCGCCGGCAATACCGTGGTGCTGAAGCCGGCGGAGCAGTCGCCGCTGTCGGCGCTGCTGCTCGCGCAATTATTTATCGAAGCGGGCGGCCCGCCCGGCGCGTTCAACGTCGTGAACGGACTGGGGGAGACGGCCGGGGCGGCGCTCGCCCTGCACAACGACGTCGCCAAGATTGCCTTCACCGGTTCAACCGAAATCGGCAAGATGATGCTGGTGTACGCCGGCCGCTCCAATATGAAGCGCGTCGCGCTCGAATGCGGCGGCAAGTCGCCGCAGATCTTCCTCGCGGACCTCGAGGATCTCGACCGCGCCGTCACCTACGCGATCAACGGCATCTACGGCAACATGGGCGAGGTGTGCAATGCCGGCTCACGATTATTGATCGACCGGCCGATTGCGCAGGATTTCATCGCGCGCTTCATTGAGAAGGGCCGTACTGCCTATGTCCCGGGCGATCCGCTTGATCCGCAGACCAATCTCGGACCGCTGGTGACATCTGCGCATCGCTCACGCGTGCTCAGCTATATCGGTCGCGGCAAGAGCGAGGGTGCGCATCTGGAATTTGGCGGCAATGCGCCCGAGCTGCCGGGCGCTTACGTCAATCCGACGCTCTTCTCCGGCGTCAGCAACGACATGACGATTGCGCGCGAGGAGATCTTTGGACCGGTCGCGGCCGCCATCGAGGTGAACGGCATCGCCGAGGCGCTCGCGATCGCGAACGATTCGATCTACGGGCTGGCTGCCGCGGTGTGGACGCGGGATCTGGGCACGGCCCACCGGGCGATCCGCGACCTGGAAGCGGGCGTCATCTGGGTGAACTGCTTCGATCACGGCGACATGACGCAGCCTTTCGGAGGCTACAAGCAATCCGGGCAAGGGCGCGACAAGTGCCTGGAGAGCCTGCTGTCCTACACCCAGTCGAAATCCGCCTGGATCCACCTCGACTGAGCGCGCCCCTATGCGAAGGCGCCCGGTGCGCTCGCTTGCCGCGCTTCGGGAATGCGCTGGCGGATCATTTCGTGAAACTCGAACATGCAGCCCTCGAGCTTGGACAGCGGCCCGGGCTGATAGCTGCTGGAGGCCAAGCCGCGCTGCACGCGCGCGCAGAGAAATTCATCCTCGCGCTGCACCTGGCGGTTGATGCGGGCGTTCAAATAGCGCACCAGGCGCATTTCGCGGCGCGCGTCCGCGAGCCCAAAGGTACCGCCGCGAATGGTGCACTTGCCGGGACCGCGCGGCAGCACCTGAAAGAAATCCATCTGGTCGGGAAAGATGTCGATGCCGAGGTTGGGCAGCATGCTGTAGAAACTCCAGCAGCGGCGGTTGGCCTCCGGCAGATCTGTGGTCACCGTGCCGACGAGCTTTTGATAGAGGCGCTCGGTCCACTTCGAGGAGGGCTGCTCGCGCAGCCAACTGATGCCACGTGCAACTCCAGGCACCATCGACTGATCGTCGTAGTCGGGCGTCAGGAAGCGAAACAGGCCGGGGTGACCAATGGGCACGTGGTAGGACTCGAGGTAGTTATCCATGGCCACCTTCCAGTCCACATTCCAGTGTTCGTAGTAGAGCGGGGCGAGCGGCACCATCTCCTCGAAGCGGTAGGGCGCGAAGTCCTGCGCGAATGGTCCCCAAATCTGCGCGAGGGGCGGGGGATCACCCCCGAGGCACACGAAGACAAAACCGAACTGCACGTCCATGCGCACGGGGCGCAGTGCGTAGTCGGCGCGCTCCAGACCCGGAAAGCTCTCGCGCACGGGTACCCCCAGCAGCGCACCATCGAGTCGGTATGACCAGCCGTGGTAGGGACAGGTGATGGCGCCGGGGCGGTTGCCGCAGCCATCGAGAATGCGCGCGCCGCGATGGCGGCAGACATTGTGGAAAGCGCGGATCTCCCCCTGACGGCCGCGTACGGCCACAACGCTTTCGGGGCCGACATCGAGCGTGATGAAATCGCCGGGGTTGGGAATCGAATTGACGTGGCACACGATCTGCCAGCTCGGTACCAGGATGCGTTCCTGCTCGAGGCGCGTCATTTGCGGATGATCGTAGGTCCAGGCGGGCATGGCGCGCCGAATGCGCGGCGCTTGGGCGATGTCGGCTTGAACGGCAGGAGATGAGTTCACTGTCGCGGCTCCAGCCAGTTTGTACAACCATTCAATATACGCGTGTCATAAGCAGCGGGCAAGGCGAAAGCGCCTTACTTGAAGGCGTTTCGTGCATCAATTTATCTGTATGACCGTATAATTATCTGGACGGAAGCCCCTTTTGATGCTACCGTAGCGCCGCTCCCCGAGCCACCGCCGCCGAGGGCCCCGCCATGCCCAGAATACTGACCAAGAGCAACGAACACTTCCGGCGCGCAGTCAAGCGCCTGCCGCTTGGAGTCGCGTCCAACTTCCGCTACTGGGGCGAGGATCGCACCATTTACGTGAAGTACGGCCGCGGCGCGCGGCTCGTTGACCTCGACGACAACGTCTACATTGATTATCGCTTGGGCTATGGACCGGCCATTTTAGGATATGCGGATCCGCGCGTCGATGAGGCGGCTCGCGAGGGAATGGCCGTCGGCGGAGTGTTTGCGTTGTCGACGGAACGCGAGTTCAGGGTCGCTGAGCGCATCTCCCAGATGGTGCCGGCCGCGGAGCTCGTGCGCTTTTCCAATTCAGGCACCGAGGCGGTGATGGCGGGCCTGCGGCTCGCGCGCGCCTTTACCGGCAAGGACGACTACGTCATCCTCGAGGGCAGCTATCACGGGCTCTTTGACGCCGCCATGTGGTACACGCCCATGGACAAGTGGGCCGAGAACGGCGATCCGGAAGTGCAGCCCTACAGCGAGGGGATTCCCGTCAGCACGCGCAGCTTTGCGCACTTCGTGCAGGCGAACGATGCCAATCAGCTCGAGGACGTGTTCAGGCGCAAGAGCGGTTCGATCGCGTGTTTCCTGATCGAGCCGATCATGGGCAATTGCCTCGGAATCGCGGCGGAGCCCGAATATCTGCGCGCCGCGCGCTATTTGTGCGACAAGCACGGCGTGGTGCTCCTGATCGACGAGGTCAAGACCGGCTTTCGCGTGGCGCGCGGCGGGGTGCAAGAGCTCTACGGTGTGCGGGCGGATCTGTGCACCTTTGCCAAGGCGCTCGCCAACGGCTATCCCATCTCGGTGCTCGCCGGCCGCGAGGAGATCATGCGCAAGCTCGGCCGCGGCGTCGCCCACGGCGGCACCTACACTGCGCATTCGGTGTCGCTCGCGGCTGCTGAAAAGACCTTGGAAATTCTCGCCGAAACTGACGCGCTGGAGCGCATTGCGCAGTACGGCACCCGGCTGCGCGCCGGAATGCGCAGCGTGCTGGGCGCGCGCGGCATCGCCCACAGCTTCGTCGGCCACCCCTCGATGAGCGGGCTCTACTTCGCGCATGAGCCGCCGCGCAACTACCGCGACTGGAAGAGCAGCGACTACACATTCTACGACGCCACCGCCAAGGTGCTGCACGATGAACGCATCCTCTGCGAGCCGGATTCGCGCGAGCCGTGGTTCGTCTCGGCGGCACACGACGACTCGTGCCTTACGCAGACACTGGCGGCATTCGAAGTGGCCGTCGACGCGACGCTGCGTGCCGGCGGTGCGACGCATAAAGTTCCCGCCTGAGCGGCGCTGCGGCCAAGCGCGGCGTGCGATCGATGCCTAAGAGCCGGCGCCACGACGCCATCATCGTCGGCGCCGGCCACAACGGCCTCGTCGCAGCCTGTTATCTTGCGCGCGCCGGCCTCGACGTCCTCGTTCTGGAGCGCAATTCCTATATCGGCGGCGCGGCCGTCAGCCGCAAGCTCTATCAGGACTTCACCTACTCGAACTGCTCCTACGTGTGCAGCCTGCTGCGACCGGAGATCATGCGCACGCTCGAGCTGCCGCGGTATGGCCTGCAGATCATTCCGTACGAGGGCGGCTGCACCATGATGCACAATGGCGGGCATCTGGCGCTGTACGACAATCACGATGCGCTGCGGCGCGAGATCGCGCGCCACTCGGCGCGCGACGCGGAGGCCTATGATCGCTACGCGCGCGATGTCATGCGCCAATGCCGCTTCATCAAGCCGCTGCTCATGCGCGAGCCGCCGGACCCCACCTCATTCAAGCCGCGCGACATCGGCGAGCTCCTCTATCTGGGCAAGCGCTTCCATGCCATGGGCGAGGAGCGCATGTACGACACCTTGAGGTTCTGGACCATGAGCGCCGCCGACTTTCTCGACGAGTACTTCGAGAGTGAGATCGTCAAGGCACATTTTGCCGGCAGCTCCATCATCGGCACGGCGCTCGGTCCACGCTCGCCCGGCAGCGCTTATGTGCTGCTGCACCACTACATGGGCGACATCGACAACACCGTCGGCGCGTGGGGCTTTGCGCGCGGCGGCATGGGCGCAGTCTCGGCCGCGCTCGCCGCTTCGTTCAAGGCGAGTTCGGGAACGATACGCAGCGCCGCCGCCGTGCGTGAGATCCTGGTGCGGGGCGGTCGCACGATTGGCGTGGCTCTCGAGGACGGCGAGGAAATCCACTCTTCAGTCGTCATTTCCAATCTCGACGTGCGGCGCACCTTTCTCGAGACGATGCAAGCGGCGAACCTGCCGGATGAGTTCCTCAAGCAGGTGCGCAATTTCAAGATCCGCGGCTCCTCCGGCAAGCTCAATATCGCGCTCGATGGCATGCCGGACTTTCCCGCCATACCTCCCGGATCGCCGACCATTCGCGGCGACCTGCACGTGACCGATAGCATCGAGATGATGGAACGCGCGTACGATGACTGGAAGGAAGGCCGCTGGTCGCGCGCACCCTACATCGACATGCTGATCCCGTCGCAGCTTGATCCGACGCTCGTGCCGCACGGCAAGCACTACATGTCGGTGTTCGTGCAGTACTGCCCCTATCGGTTGGCCGACGGCGAATGGACGGCGCAGAAGCGCGCGGCCTTCGGCGCCACCGTCATCGACACGATCGCGGAGCACAGCCCCAACTTCAAAGATCTCATCCTGCACGCAGAAATCCGCACGCCCTGGGACATCGAGAACGAGGTCGGCCTTACCGAGGGGAATATCTTTCAAGGCGAGCTCACGCTCGACCAGTTGCTGTTCAATCGCCCGATTCCCGGTTACGCGCAGTACCGCTCGCCGGTGCGCGGCGTATACATGTGCGGCGCCACTACCCATCCAGGCGGCGGCGTGATGGGCGCACCGGGCGCCAATGCCGCGCGCGCCGTGTTGCGCGATCTGCGCAGGGCGCATTGAGCATGGCTGCGCCGGCCCCGAGTGAGTACGACTGCATCGTGATCGGCGGCGGTCACAACGGCCTCGTCTGCGCCGCCTACCTGGCAAAGAGCGGCCGCTCCGTGCTGGTACTCGAAGCGGCGGCGCAGGTGGGCGGGGCGGCGGTGACGCGCGAGTTCGCCCCGGGCTTTCGCGTGTCCTCGTGTGCCCATGTGCTGCATCTGATGCCCGAGGCCATGATCAAAGAGCTCGCTCTGGGCGCGCATGGTTTGCGGCTCGCGAACGCCGCCATGCCGACGACGGCGCTGTCGCCCGGCGCGGCGCCGCTTGCGCTCGGCTCTGGCGAGAGGGGCAAGCTGGTGGGCGCCGCGCGCGTGGACGAGTTGGCCTATCCCCGGTATGCGGCACGCCTGCGACGCTTGGCGCGGGCGCTGCAGCCGATGATGTCAGGCGTGCCACCGCGGCTCGGCACCGACGCCTGGTCGGACCGCTGGTCGCTGCTGCGGCTGGCGTGGCAGGTAAGGCGCCTCGGTCGCGGCGACATGCGCGAGCTGCTGCGCATCATCGGCATGAACGTGTATGACCTGCTCGAAGAGCATTTTGAGTCACCGCTGCTGAAGGGCGCGCTTGCCTTCGATGCGGTGCTGGGTACGAACTTTGGCCCGCGCTCCCCGGGCACGGTGCTGACGCTGCTGTATCGGATGGCCGCGCACGATGGCAGCAGCAATCTGGCGCAACCCGTGGGCGGCCTCGGGGCCGTGTCGGACGCACTGGCACAGGCGGCCATCGCCGCCGGTGCCTCGATCCGCACCGACGCGGCGGTCCGCCGCATCAGCGTGCACGAGGACCGCGTCCAGGGCGTGGTGCTGGAATCTGGACAGGCCATCAGCGCAGATGCCGTCATCTCAAGCTGCGATCCGAAGACGACGTTTCTCGGACTTCTGGGCAGCGAGCAGCTCGACACGGGCTTCGTGCGGCGTGTGAGCCACCTGCGCACGCGCGGTCTTGCTGCCAAGCTGCATCTGGCGCTCGAGGCGCGCCCGAATTTCACCGGCCTTGGCGCCGAGGCGCTTGCGGGCCGGCTGCTCATCGCGCCGTCGCTCGAAGCCATCGAGCGCGCCTACAATCACGCGAAGTATGCACAGTTCTCTCGTGAACCTATCTTCGAGATCACCGTGCCGACGCTCAGCGATCCCACTCTTGCGCCCCCGGGCAAGCATGTCCTGTCGGCGATTATTCAATACGTGCCGTACGCTCTGGCGAGCGGCTGGGATGGGGAGCGGCAGCGCTTTACGGATCTCGCCATCGACGCGCTCGAGCGCTGCGCACCCGGACTGCGCGCTGCCGTCAGGCACGCAGAGCTTCTGACGCCGGTCGATATCGAGAAGCAGTTTCGAATCAATGGCGGACACTGGCATCACGTGGATCTCGCTTTTGATCAGTTCTTCATGGTGCGTCCGCTGCCGGGCGCAGCGCAGTACCGCACGCCAGTTGCGGGCCTGTTCCTGTGCGGCGCGGGCTGTCATCCGGGCGGAGGCGTGATGGGAGCCGCCGGGCGCAACGCCGCGCGGCAGGTTCTCAAGCGAGTCGCATGATGAGCAGCACGCCGCACTTCGAGCAACCGCTCCTGAAGACCCCGTTTCACGCGCGTGCACGTGCTCTGAGTCAGCTCGAGCGCTTCGTTCCGTGGGCGGGCTACACCACCGTCGACGTATTCAGCAGTGTCGAGCATGAATACTTTGCGATCCGCAATGCAACCACCGTCTACGACCTGACGCCGATGGTGAAGTACCGCATCGCAGGCCCAGACGCCGTCGGTTATCTCAATCGTCTCGTGACGCGCGACGTCCGCAAGCTGCAGCCGCACCGGGTCGCGTATTGCGTCTGGTGCAACGATGCCGGTCACCTCATCGACGACGGCACCCTATTCCGGCTGGGCGCGAACGAGTTTCGGCTGTGCACGGCGGAGCGCCAGATGGACTGGCTGCTGGATTCTGCGATCGGCTTCGACGTCGAGATTGCCGAGGTGACCGAGCAGATCGCGGCGCTCGCACTGCAGGGCCCGAGCTCGTGTGCGGCACTCAAGGATTTCGGCATGGCGGGGGTTGCGGCGCTGAAGCCTTTTGAGATCGGACATTTTTCCGTCGGCGCCAACGAGGTCATGGTGTCGCGCACCGGCTTCACGGGCGATCTGGGCTATGAGCTGTGGATGCGCCCGGAAGAGGCCGAGAGCATCTGGGATGGCCTGATGGCGGCGGGGCGCGCGCGCGGCATCAGGGCGATCGGGTCTATGGCTTTGAACGTTGCGCGCATCGAGGCGGGATTCATCATGCCGAACGTGGACTTCGTCTCCGCCGAGCATACTATTCACACCGATCGTGCGCGTTCGCCCCTGGAGCTTGGTTTGGGTTGGCTCGTTGACTTCAAGAAGGGCCACTTCACCGGGCGGCGCGCGCTCGTCGCCGAGGAGCGCCGCGGTGTGCGCCGCCGGCTTGTAGGCCTCGATGTCGAGGGCAACAAACCCGCACACCATGCGCTTCTGTACGGTGACCGGTCGGGAAAGCATGAAGTCGGCAGCGTGACTTCCGCCATTTGGTCGCCCACCTGCAAGCGCAACCTCGCCCTCGCGATGCTCGCGGCGCCGCATCTGCAGCTCGGTGCCTGCGTCTGGGCGGAGATCTACCTCAATCGCGAGCTGGTGTGGGAACGGCGCATGGTGCGCGCCCGTGTCGTCGAAAAGCCCTTCTACGCACCCGAGCGACGCCGGGCCACCCCTCCCGCCGACCACTGACGACAATGACTGCGCTGCGCCCCACAGGCTCATCCACCCTGCCGAAAACGGTTATCGAGCGCCCCTGGCTCGATCCGCACGCGAAGCCGCAAATCGTCATCGAGGGAGTCGGCAAGACCTACGACGGCTGCGTCGCCGTCGACAACGTCAGCCTGAAGATCTTCAAAGGCGAGATGTTTGCGCTCGTGGGCTCTTCCGGCTGCGGCAAGACGACGCTGTTGCGCATGCTCGCGGGGTTCACCCGTCAGAGCAGCGGGAGGATCAGCATTGACGATGTGGAGATGACCGGTGTGCCGCCGCATGAGCGCCCCGTCAACATCATGTTTCAGTCCTATGCGCTCTTTCCGCACATGAGCGTCGAGCGCAACGTCGGCTACGGGCTGCGCCGCATGAAGCTCGATGCGGCCGTGCAGAAAGAGCGCATCCAGGAGGCGCTCGACATGGTGCAGCTCGGCCAGCTCGGCCAGCGCAAGCCGCACCAGCTCTCCGGCGGTCAGCGACAGCGCGTGGCGCTGGCGCGCGCGCTCATCCGCCGGCCCAAGGTGCTGCTGCTCGATGAGCCGCTGTCGGCGCTCGACAAAAAGCTGCGCGAAAAGACGCAGTTTGAGCTTATGGATCTGCAGTATCAGCTCGGCATCACCTTCGTGTTCGTGACCCATGATCAGGATGAGGCGATGGCGCTTGCGACGCGGATCGCGGTGATGGACCGCGGCGCGGTGCTCCAGGTCGGCACGCCTTCCGAGATTTACGAATTTCCGCAGAGTCGTTTCGTGGCCGACTTCATTGGCTCGACCAATCTCTTTGAAGGCACGGTAAGCGCATGCGAGCCTGGACTCATCACCGTGCACTGCGCGGAGATTGGCTGCGACCTGCTGGTCGACGACATCGGACGCTTCAGTACCGGGCAACGTGTATGGGTCGCGCTGCGGCCCGAGAAGATCCGCGTCACCAAGGAGCCCGTGACCGCAGGCCGTCTCAACCAGCTGACGGGCATGGTCTGGGAACTGGGCTACCTCGGAAACCGCTCGACCTATCAGATCAAGACGGCGAGCGGCAAACTAGTCACGGTCTATGCGCAGAACGACCGCCGCACGTCCGAGTGGACGATCAACTGGAGCGACGAAGTCTTCGTCAGTTGGAGCGCAAATGCCGCGATCCTGCTGCAAACATGAGGGGCGGCGCCCCGTGAGTGCGCCACCCGCTCCGATGCGCTCAAGCGCGAGCTTCGCCAAGGCGCGCGGTCGCGAGATGCGACGGCGATGAGAACGGTGCGTACGCTTGGGCTATTGGGCACCGGTGTCATCGGCGGCGGATGGGCGGCGCGCGCGCTGCATTTTGGCATCGACGTCATCGCAGCCGATACCAAGCCGGAAATGGAGAACTGGATCCGTGACGCCGTCAAGAACGCGGAACCGGCGCTCGCGCGCCTGACTTTTGCACCGCTGCCGCCGCAGGGCACGCTGTCATTCACCACCGACCCGCACTCGATGGCCGCGCGTGCCGACCTCATACAGGAAAATATCCCCGAGCAGCTCGAGCTCAAACAGCGCGTGCTGGCCGATGTGAGTCGTCACGCTCCCGCCGACGTGATCATCGCTTCCTCGACCTCGGGCCTGATGCCCTCGGATCTGCAGCGCGACATGGTGGCGCCCGAGCGGTTGCTGGTGGCGCATCCCTTCAATCCAGTGTACCTGCTGCCGCTCGTCGAGCTCGTCGGCGGCAGGCTGACCTCGGCGCACACCCTGGCCGCGGCGCGGCGCTTCTACACTTATATTGGCATGCATCCTTTGACGCTGCGCCATGAAGTCCCTGGTCACCTGACGGACCGCCTGCAGGAGGCGCTGTGGCGTGAAATCCTGCATCTGGTGAATGACGGCGTCGCGAGCACCGGCGAGCTTGACGACTCGATCGTATACGGCCCGGGCCTGCGCTGGGCGGCGATGGGCACCAATATGATCTACCACCTGGCGGGCGGCGAGAGCGGCATGCGCCATATGCTGGCGCAGTTTGGCCCGTGCCTGAAGTGGCCGTGGACGAAGCTCGAGGCTCCGGAGCTCACCGCGCAGTTGATTGACCGCATGGTCGAAGGCACTCAGGAGCAGGCGGCCGGTCGCTCGATCCGCGATCTCGAGCGCCTGCGCGATGACTCTCTGGTGGCCATCCAGCAAGTCCTGCGCCAGTACAATGTCGGCGCCGGGGCCACCTTGCGGGCTCTCGAGGAGCGGCTCTATGCGGATGCCGCCGCGCGCACGCGCACTGCCGGTGCCTCGCAGGAATTGACGCGGGTTGATACCCACGTTCGTCCCGAATGGGTCGATTACAACGGCCATATGACGGATTTTCGCTATCTGCAGGTCTTTGGCGAGGCGATGGAAGCGCTCTACCGTCGAGTGGGAATCGATGCAAGCTATCGTCTGAGCGCGCGCATGTTCTACACCGTCAATACACAGATTGAGTATCATGCTGAAGCCAAGGTCAATGAGCCGCTGTACGCGACGACGCGCGTGCTGTCCGTCGACAACAAACGGCTCAAAGTGCGCCATCAGCTGTATCGCGGCAGTGACGACAGGCTGCTCGCAAGTGGCGAACAGACGCATGTGCACGTGAATACGCAGACCGGCAAGGCTGCCGCCATGGACGAGGACTTGCAGCGCAGGCTCGAGAGCCTGCGCGCGGCACAATCCGAATCCGTGCGGGCCTGAGCACTCGCCCATGGACTTTGCGCTCACCGATGAACAGCGGCTCATCATCAAGACGACCCGCGAGTTCGTCGAGCAGGAGCTGTATCCGCATGAAGCGCAGCTGGAGCGTACGGGCGAGCTGCCGGCGCAGCTACTGGGTGAGCTCAAAGCCAAAGCCCTGGACGCCGGCCTGTACGCGGCCAATATGCCGGTCGAGGTGGGCGGCGCCGGCCTTGATGCGGTGACCTGCGTGCTCTTTGAAAAGGAGCTCGGGCGCACAAGCTACGCTCTGCAGTTCATCTGCGTCGCGCGGCCCTCGAATATCCTCCTGGCATGCGACGCCGAGCAGCGGCAACGCTATCTCCTGCCAGCGGTGCGTGGCGAAAAGGCGGAGTGTCTGGCGATGACCGAGCCCGGTGCCGGCTCCGATCTGCGCGGCATGAAGACGAACGCTGTCAGGAGCGGCGGCGACTTCATCATTAACGGCACGAAGCACTTCATCAGCCATGCCGATCACTCCGACTTTGTGATCCTGTTCGCCGCGTCGGGCGAAGAGGACTCAGCGCGGGGCAAGAGAAAGCTCATCACGGCGTTTCTCATCGATGTCGGCCATCCTGGATTTGTGGTGCGGCCCGGCTACGAGAATGTCTCGCATCGCGGGTATCACAACAGCATCCTCGAGTTCAACGACTGCCGCGTGCCTGCGTCGGCCGTGCTGGGCGAAGTGCATAGGGGGTTCGAGATGGCCAACACCTGGCTCGGCGCGACACGCCTGCAGGTCGCGGCGACCTGTCTCGGCCGCGCCGAGCGGGCGCTCGAGCTTGCGACTCAATGGGCGGTCGACCGCGTGCAATTCGGCCAGTCAATCGGAAAATTCCAGGGCGTGAGCTTCAAGCTTGCGGATATGGCCGTGGAGTTGCGCGCGGCCGAACTTCTGACATTGGAGGCGGCCTGGAAGGTCGACCAGAAAACCGCCACCGATATGGACATGGCGATCGCGAAGCTCAAGGCGAGCGAGATGCTGGCGATGGTGGCGGATGAGGCGCTGCAGATTCATGGCGGGATGGGCCTCATGACCGACTTGCCGCTGGAGCGCATCTGGCGCGATGCGCGCATCGAGCGGATCTGGGACGGCACGAGTGAAGTGCAGCGGCACATCATTTCGCGGGCGCTGCTGCGACCGCTGGGCGGGTAAGCGCTGCGCGCGCAGTACCGAATTTATTCCGACGCATTTAATGATCGACTCATCTCAGCGTTCCTTGCTGCACTGAGTCGTTGACGTCACAATTCACGTTCCGCGCATTTCCTGGAGCGGCCGATGGGCAAGACCGTGACCTTGATGCTGACGTCGCTCGCCTGGCTGTGCGTTGCCAAGGGCGCGCCGCCCGCGCCGCCGCCGCAGGGGCGGCTGCCCGACACGATTACGCCGACCGCATATCGACTCGATCTCACCGTCGACCCGAGCACCGCCCGCTTCAGCGGACATGCGGAAATCGATGCCGTGTTGGCGCAGCCTGCGACGAGCATATTTCTCCACGGCAATGGACTGAAGGTAGCCCAGGCGCGCATCAAGGCGGGGGAGAAGACCTATTCGGCGCACTACTCGGAGGTTGATCCGACGGGCGTCGCGCGACTTGACCTGCCGGAGACGCTGCCCGCCGGCAAAGTGACCCTGCAGTTTGAATACAGCAGTGCCTTCCGCACCAGCTCCGAAGGGCTATTCCACGCAAAAGTCGGTAATGACTGGTATGCCTGGACGCAGATGGAGTCGACCGATGCGCGGCGCATGTTCCCGGGATTTGATGAACCCGGATTCAAGACGCCCTTCACCATCAACGTCAGCGCCCCCAAGGGTGCCAAGGTGTTTGCCAACACCCCGGAAGTGACGGCAACCGCCGCGGGAACGTTGATCGCCCACCACTTCGCTCCAACCAAGCCGCTACCCACCTATCTCATTGCCCTTGGCGTCGGACCGTTCGAAGTAGTGGCGACGAAGGTGCCGCCGAATGCGGTACGCAAGGAGCCGCTCGCGTTTCGGGTGATCGCCACCAAGGGACAGCTGCCGCGCATGCAATTCGCCGCCGCCGAAGGCCCGCGCTTGCTGAGCTTGCTCGAGAATTATTTCGGCACACCGTATCCCTTCGAGAAGCTCGATTTCCTGGCCTCGCCGATCCAAAACGGCGCGATGGAGAATGCCGGACTGATCATTTTCTCAGACTCGCTGATCCTCCTCGACAAGGACGCCCCGGTGCGCCAGCTGCGCGGCTTTGGTGAGGTGAGCGCACACGAGATGGCGCACCAATGGTTCGGCGACCTCGTGACGCCAAGCTGGTGGACGGATATCTGGCTGAACGAAAGCTTTGCTGAATGGATGGGTGTAAAAGTAGCCAACCAGTGGCGCCCCGATCTTGGCATCGCCGCGACGCAATTGTCAGATGCCTTTGATGCAATGAATGCCGACGCACTCGGCCACGGCCGGCCGATCCACCAGGCCATCACGAAGAACACCGAAATCGACAGCGCCTTCGATGCGATCACCTATCTGAAGGGTGCGCAGGTGCTGTCCATGTTTGAGAGCTACTTCGGCAGCGATACTTTCGCCAAGGGCGTGCGGCTGCATCTCAGCCGGCATTACTACGGCAACGCTACGGCAGACGATTTCTTCAAGTCGCTCGGGGAAGCCGCGGGCAACCCCAAGGCGGTCACGGCGATGCGCACCTTCACCGACCAGACCGGAGTGCCGCGGGTGACGGCGGCGACGCACGCCCAGGCGATCACGCTCACTCAAAGCCGCTATCGTCCGCTCGGCGTGGAGGCGGGCGCACCGCAGTTGTGGGCAATCCCCATGTGCCTGTCACGCGGTGCACAGCATGCCTGCGTTCTGCTCGATGCGGCGTCAGCCGAAGTGACGTCGCTCCCCGATGTCAACGCGCCCTTGATGCCCGATGTCGCCGGTGCGGGTTACTACCGTTTCAGCCTTGACGGCGCCGAATGGGACCGTCTGATCCGCTCGGCACCTACGCTGCCCGGACGCGAGGCGATGGCGGTCGCCGACAATCTGTGGGCCGACTTCGCCGCGGGCAGGAACACTTTCGCGCGTGTGATTGCCGGTGCACGGGCATTGAGCAATAACGCGGAACGCCTCGCCGCCGTTGCAATGGGCTACCGACTGCGGGACATCGCCAACTCCATGCTGCAACCTGAACAGCGATCCGCTTACCGCACACTGATGGGCTCGATCTATGGCGCAAGGCTGACTGCCCTGGGCACCGACGTCACTGCCGGAGTGCACGCAGGCGAACCTGCGGAGCGTCAGGCGCTGCGCGATGCATTGATGTCACTCGTGGCGCTGCAGGCACGGGACGCAAAGCTGCGGGCGCAGCTCGCTGCGGCCGCCGCCGCTTACCTGGAGGGGGACACTCACGCACTCGATCCCACATTCAGGCGTACGGCGCTCAGCGTCGCGGTGCAGGAGCGGGGGATGCCTATTCTGAGCCGGCTGAAGGAGGTGCTGGTCAAATCCTCTGATCCGCAGTTCAGATTGGATGCCGGTATTGCCGTTGGAGCTGCTGACACTGCAACGCTCGCGAACACGGCGCTGCCGATTGCCATGTTCCCGGGCGTGCCGACAACGGAGTCAATGTACGTCCTCTATTCGCTATCAAGCCAGCCGGAAACCCGGCAGGTGACCACTGAATACGTGCAGCACAACCTGCCTCAATTGTTGAAGGCGTACCCCGGAGCCGCACGCCCGGTTCTCGTTAAGCTCTTTCAAGGCTACTGTGATCCGGCGGACGCTGCGCGGGTCGAGGCGTACTTCCAGCCGAAGCTCGAAATGCTCGGGGGCGGTGCGCTCGAACTGGCGCAGACAAAGGAGAAAATTGCAGTGTGTGCGTCCCTGAAGAAGGCGAAAGGCGCCGAGATCGTAGCAGCCCTCACACCGTGACGGCTTTACGACGTTGACGCATCAATCGCGGTTGGCTCCTTGCACGCGCCTCGCCGGCCGGTTAGGCCGCTCTGCTCCGCGGCGCTGGCGCACCCGCAACGCGGGAGTTTTCCCGAGCCCTCTGGTATGCAATCCTGAAATGCACCTGACCGCGTCCGTCTGAGCGCTTGAGATGGCGCCGAATTCCGCCGCGCGCCAAAGGCCACTGCGGGTGCTGTTGCCGGCGCTCGGCAGCGCCGGCGACGTGCATCCGGTAATCGCACTCGGGCTTGCGCTGCGCGCGCGCTCGCATCGCGTCACGATTCTCACCAACCCGCATTTTCAGCCGTTGATCGAACAGCAGGGCCTACGGTTTCTGCCGGTGGGCACGCTCGCGGATGCCGACGCGGCGATTGCCGATCCGGATCTGTGGCACCCGCGCAAAGGGTTCGGCGTTGTCGCGCAGCGCGTGATGGTGCCCGCAATCGCGGCGATCTATCGTCTGATCGAGACGCACGCGGACGCTGACACGGTGGTCGCCACGTCCGGCATCGCGCTCGGAGCGCGCGTCGCGCAGGAAAAGCTCGGGGTGCCGACCGCCACGATTCATCTGCAGCCGAGCATCATCCGCAGTCTCGTAGATCAGGGCCTGGCGGGAACCCTGCGGATCTCGGCGTCGCAGCCCATGTGGTTTAAGCAGGCATTCTTTCGCCTGGTCGACTGGCTGGTGGTCGATTGCCATCTCAAGCGACCGCTGAATGAATTCCGTGCGACGTTGGGCCTCCGGCCGGTCAGTCGCGTGCTGCGTCGCTGGGTCCACTCACCGCAATGCGTGATCGGGTTTTTTCCGCAGTGGTTCGCCCCGCCGCAGCCGGATTGGCCGCCGCAGGTCCACCTGGTGGGGTTTCCGCTGTGGGACGCTGCTGCCCATGCGGTGATTCCGCCGGAAGCCGAGGAGTTCCTCACTGCTGATGAGCCGCCGCTGGTTTTTACGCCCGGTTCGGCGGCCTCAATGATGCAGCGCTTTTTTCGCGAGTCCGCTGCGGCCGTGCGCGAAATCGATCGACGTGCCATGTTCGTGACCAATTATCCTGCGCAGCTGCCGCGCGCGCTGCCCTCGGGCGTGAGGTCATTCGGCTACCTACCATTCAGTGCGGTGCTGCCCCGTGCCGCGCTACTGGTGTACCACGGCGGCATCGGCACGCTCGCTCAGGCCATCAAGGCGGGCATTCCGCATCTCGTTGTACCCAACGGCCATGATCAGTTTGACAACGGATGGCGTATCGAGCGAATCGGCCTCGGCCGCAGCATCCCGCAGCGGCGTTACCGGGGAAAGGGCGTCGCCGAAGCACTGCGCGCGCTGCTCAGCGACAGCGTCCTGCGGCAGCGCGCACGCGACTATGCCGCGCGCATGGACTCTGTGGGCGCACTGACGCGAGCGTGTGAGCTGATCGAGGCGCTGGCAGCGGGCGGATAGCCGTCTCGCACTTTGCAAAATGCCCAAGAGAGTCCGCGTGCCTCGCAGCGCGCGTGAGTTTGGCTAGCGACCCTGCCAGCGCGGACTGCGCTTCTCTGCAAACGCACTGGCCCCTTCTTTGAGGTCCTCCGACTGGATGACGCGCTGCACGGCGTATAGGGCGTCGTGCACGGCAAAGGCCTCGTGCTCCGTGACCATCTCGGTGTGGCGCAGCAGCTGTTTGATGGCGGGGAAGAGCAGCGGCGGACCTGCAACCAGCTGCTGAGCGATTTCGCGCGCCTTGGCGAGCGCCGCGCCTTTGGGAACGACATGGTTCGCAAGCCCCCAATGCTTCGCCTCGGCGGCGTCCATCCAGCGGCCGGTCATCAGAAACTCCACGGCGACGTGATAGGGAATCCTGCGCCGCAGTTTGATGGTGCCGGCGTCCGCCAGCACGGCCACATTGATCTCGGGCAGGGCAAAGCGCGCATGCTCCTCCATGACGATGATGTCAGTGCCGAGCACGACCTCGAAGCCCCCGCCGCAGGCAATGCCGTTGACCGCGGAGATGATGGGTTTGTCGAGGTTGCGCGGATAATTGAGGCCGCCGAAACCGCCCACGCCCCAGTCCTCGTCAGACTTCTCGCCCGCTGCGGCTGCCTTCAGATCCCAACCGGCACAGAAGAAGCGCTCGCCGGCACCCGTGACGATGGCTACGCGCAGCCCGGGGTCGTCACGAAAGGAGGTGAAGACCTCGTTCAGCCGACGGCTTGCATTGCGATCGAGGGCGTTGGCCTTGGGGCGGTCAATGATGACCTCGAGTACAGCGCCGTCGCAGGCAGTATTGATTCCATCAGACATCGGGGCAAACTCCTACACAAGTCGGATCAGCGCATCCACCGCGACCGCTCCGGCGCCGGCTGGCCGCACGATGACCGGATTGACATCGAGCTCGAAAAGAGAATCGAGGTTGGCTTCAGCATATCGGCCCACCGCGACAATCGCCTGCACGAGCGCCGGCACATCTGCAAGCGGCCGGCCGCGAAATCCCCGCAGCAACTTGTGAACGGTAAGCCGCTCGAGGGCGGTCGCAATGCTTGTCTCGTTAAAGGGCGGCAGCAAGCTTACGCTGTCCTGCAAGAGTTCGGTGAGCACGCCGCCCGCGCCAATCACCAGAGTCAGGCCGAATTGGCAATCCACGAGGGCGCCCACCAACAGCTCGGCCACACCGTCCGTGATCATCTCCTCGACGAGAAAGCGCTCCGCCAGTGCGCTCATGCGCTCCGCAGCCGCGGTCGCTTCGGCCTGGGTGCGCACATTGAGAACTACACCACCGACATCCGATTTGTGCGCAAGTTCAGCCGAGGCAATTTTAACGACGACGGGAAAGCCGAGCGCGGCCGCCGCGCTCGCGACTTCGGCGCGGGCAACCAACCGCGAGCGCGGAATGCCCAGACCGAACGCGGCGAGCGCGGCCTTCGCCTCGCCTTCGGGCAGGGTGCGTGCCGGACCGCGCTTGCCCGCGGGAATGCGCAGTTCCAGCTCCCTCATCGTGGAGCCCTGTGTCTCGGCCACGGCGCCGGCGAGACTCAAAGCCTCGAGTGCCTCGCGCTGTCCTTGCAGCGGCACGACGCCTGCCGCGAGACAGCGCGCGCGCACGGTTGCCGGCAGAGTTTCCGGCAACGAGGCGATCAGGGCGGCGCGGCTCGGCGCGCCGGCTGCCGCCGCAATGAACTCGTCGATGACGGCGATGAAAGCGCTGCTGTCGGCCTTATCCTCCGGCGGGCAATCGAGGACGAATCCCACCGCATCGAAGCCGCTGCGCAGTACGGCGGTAAACATAGCGCGCAATGCGACCCGGTCGAACCAGATGTAGGTGTGGAAATCGAATGGGTTTGCGATGGTGACGCGATCGGTCAGGATTTCGCGCAGGCGAGCCGCGACCTGGGGCGGAATCGGCGCAAACTCAAGGGCGAGATCGCGCGCGAGATCTGCCGTCATTGCCATATCGCCGCCGGAGGCGCCCATGATGAGCACGCGCCGGCCGCCAAGCATGCCGCCCGCATGGAAGATCTTCAAGGTCTCGCACAACGTGGCGAGGGTATCGCAGCGAGCCAGTCCCGCCTGTCGACAGAACGCGTCGAAGACAACGTCGGCGCCGGCGAGCGATCCGGTGTGGCTCTGCACGGTGCGTGCGGCCGCCTGCGTACGGCCGGCCTTCACGACGGCGATGGGCTTGCCGGCCGCGCGGGCGATCGCCGCCGCCCGCGCCAGCCGCGGCGCGTCCTTGATGCCCTCGATGTAGAGCCCGAAAGCGCTCACGCGCTCGTCGTGCGACAAGAGCTCGATCAGATCCTCAACGGCGAGCGCGGTCTGATTGCCGACGGTGAAGATATAGCCGATGGGGACCGATCGGTCGTTGAACATCAACGTCAGTGCGAGGGTGCCGCTTTGGCAGATCAACGCGACGCCACGCTCGAGGGGCGGCCCGACGACTTGATCGGGCCACAGCGCGACCCGATCGAAGAAGTTGACGAAGCCGTAACAGTTCGGACCGAAGTACGGCAGGTCCCCCGCGCTCGCGATGAGTTCCTGAGTGAGTTGCAGGCCCTCTGCGGTTCCGGTCTCGGAAAATCCAGCCGCAAAGCACACAAAGCCGCCGCTGGCGCGACGGTGCAAAGCCGCCGCGACCTTTGCGATCTCGCGGGCCGGCACGGCGACAAAGGCCGCATCCGGGCTGCCGGGGAGTTCTTCGATGCTGCGATAATAACGGGCCGTGGGGGTTGAAGGTCGCGTCGGATGGACGCGCCACACCTGACCCGTGTAGCCAATGGCCCGATTGCCCGCTTCAACGGCGTCCGCCCAGGCGCCGCCGATGAGCGCGAGACTGCGCGGTACCAGCAGCCGCTTGATATCGTGCAGGCCCATTTCAGCGCGCCCGCAGCTGCATGGTCCGCGAGCCGCGCCGCGCCGGGGTCGCATCCGCCGTCGCAGCCCGCAACGTTTCGAGCGCGCGGGCAATTTCCTCCGGGAAAGGCAGGGCCGCAACTTTCTCGCCCTGTTCGACGTGCAGGAGCATGAGCTCGAAGCTGGCGGCGGCCTCGCTCAGACGCGCGCAACCGAGCTCGAACCCGGCATGGATCCGTTTCGCGTCGGCTGCGATGATGCGCACCGTGACCTCGAGGAGATCGGACTGCATGACCTCATGGAAATAGTGGATATGCATCTCGAGAGTGTAGAGCGTGCAGCGCGTGCGCTCACGGTATGCAGCGTCCATGCCGAGATGGTCCATGAGGGCGTCCGCGGCACAGCTCACCACCAGCACATAGTAGGCATCGCGCAGATGTCCGTTGAAGTCGATCCACTCCGGCAGGACCTGAGTGCGGTAGATGGCAAGACCGGGCGTCACCTTACGCCCCGGGCAGCTTTAGGCGTTCGCGCGTCTGCGCCGGAGTCAGGATCTGCGCTCCCATGGCTTCGATAATGGTGCGCGCCTTCGTCACGAGCTGTGCATTGCTCGCATAGACTCCGCGGCTCAAATACAGGTTGTCCTCAAGGCCCACGCGCACGTTGCCGCCGAGGAGCACCGACTGTGCGACCCACGGCATTTGCATGCGGCTGATGGCGAAAGAGGACCAGACGCACTCGCCGGGCAGGAGGTTCACCATCGCGAGGAGATGACCCACGTCGGCCGGCACGCCGTAGGGGATGCCAGTGCACAGTTGAATGAGGGTGGGCGCCGCCAGCAGGCCTTCCTTGATGAGCTGCTTCACGAACGACAGATTGCCGGTGTCGAACACTTCCAGCTCCGGCTTGACGCCGAGGTCGCGCAGAATTCCCGCGCCCTTGCGCAGATAGTCCGGAGTGGAGATGTAGGCGCGGTTGCCGTCGCCAAAATTGAGCGTGCCGCAGTCAAGCGTCGCGATGTCGGGCCTGTATGTTCCTTCTTGACACAGATCGATGACGTGGCGCATACGCTCCTCCTGGCTGACGAAGTCCGTCCCGGGCGCGGGGGTATTGCTGAGTCCCTGATCGCCGATGCAGATGTAGCCGCCCATGCCGCAGGTCAGGTTGACGATGACGTCCACCTTGCTCTCGCGGATGCGCTTGACGACCTCGCGGTAGTGGCGCGTCTCCATGCTGAAGATCCCGGTTTCGGGGTCGCGCACGTGGATGTGCACGACGGCGGCGCCGGCGCGCGCCGCATCGACCGCTGCCTGCGCAATTTGCTCGGGTGTCACTGGGCAGTGCGGACTCTTGGTGAGCTTGGTGTCGTCGCCCGTGATGGCGCAGGTGATGAAGACGTTGGTGTTCATGGTTGTCATGATGGCGTATCCGTGAAATTCAGGCGGGTGAATGCAGAGGGTCAGGGTAGGCGGTGCGCAATGCGGGGAGCTGATCTTCCAGCCGGCAGAGTCGCGTGCCGCCCGGCGCGCGCTTTGCAGTGCAGCGTGACGCGCACTGCATCAGCACACTCTCGGCGACTAGCGGGCGCATCGGCAGGCGCACTCAATATTCTCGCGCCGCTTCACCGAGGAGCCTCGCCACATAATCAGTAAAGGACCGCCACACTTCGATACGCAGCGCGTCGGGCGCGCTGCGCCACAGCACGATCTCCGCCTTGGCGAACACGGTGCGCGTGCACATCCCGACGGGAAAGGCCATGAGGTCCAGATCGAGCGGACAGCCGCTGCTTAAAATCTCAACGGCCCGCGGGCCGAGCATTTCGAGGGCGGTTTGTCGGTGACTGACGTCGACAAGCGCGTGCGGCACGCCCTGCAGGGCCTGCGCAAGGACGCCCGCGAGTGCACGCGCTTCGGCTTCCGCGCCGAGCAGCAGGTATTCATCCGGCCCCAGCCACAGCGCCGCGCGTGTTCCCTGCTGCGATGCCCGGCAAGGCGCCTGTTCGATATCGATGCCGATGGCGGCACCGGCCGCGCGCACGGCGCCGGCGTCGCCGCGCAAAACAAAACGCGTCGCCGGCGGCAGCAGCCGCAGTTCCGCGAACGCACTCACCACAGGCGCGCGCCGCAGCGCGGCAAGCTCAGCCATTCAAGCGCTCTCCCTTTGGATCGTAGAACACTGGCGAAGTTACGCGCACGGCCACATCCTGCCCGGGCATGGGCACGTAGAGAGTCTGGCCCACTCGTGCGCGCCCATCCGCGACGAGCGCGAGCGCAATGGAGCGGCCAAGCACCGCGCTGCGATAAGACGAGGAGACATGGCCGATGAGGCGCATGGGCGGGCGTTGTCCGGGCGTCTCGATAACCTGGGCGCCTTCCTCGAGTACGGTCTCGGGTTCGACGGTGAGAAGGCCGACCAGTTGCTTGCGGCCGGGTGCGCGCATCGAGGGCCGCTCGAGCGAACGCTTGCCGACAAAATCCAGCTTTGCTGGACCGATCGCCCAGGCGAGGCCGACGTCATCCGGCGTGACCGTGCCGTCGGTATCCTGGCCGACGATGACGTAACCCTTCTCGGCGCGCAGCACGTGCATGGTCTCGGTGCCGTACGCGCTCATGCCGTGCGCTTGGCCCTGCGCGTAGATCGCTTCCCACACGGCGCGGCCGAAATCGGCGGGCACATTGACTTCGAAGCCCAGCTCGCCGCTGAAGCTCACGCGAAACAGCAGCAGGGGCACGCCGCAGATGCGGCCGCGCGCCACCGACATGTGCGGCAGCGCAGCGGCCGCGATGTCAATGTCCTCGAGCAGGGGTCGCAGCACCGCTCGCGAGGCCGGCCCCTGCACGGCAATAACGGCCCACTGCTCGGTCGTTGACGTGAGCCACACCAACAGATCCGACCATTCGGTTTGCAGATAGTCTTCCATGAGCGCGAGTACGCCGGCAGCGCCGCCGGTCGTGGTCGTCACATGAAATCGATCCTCGGCCGTGCGTGCGACGACGCCGTCATCAAGGACGAAGCCATCCTCGCGGAGCAGTATGCCGTAGCGTGCCCGACCCACGGCGAGCTTCGACCAGCTGTTGACGTACATGCGGTTCATGAAGGCCGCGGCATCGCGACCCACAACTTCGATCTTGCCGAGCGTCGAAGCGTCAAATATTCCGCAGTGGCCCCGCACCGCCAGGCACTCGCGCGCGACCGCGCGGTGCATGTCCTCGCCGGCGCGCGGGAAGTAGCGCGCACGCTTCCACAGCGCAACATTCTCAAATATAGCTCCATGTTCCTGCGCCCACTCATGCATCGGCGTCGTGCGCACCGGGTCGAAGAGATCGCCGCGCGTACGCCCCGCCATGCTGCCGAAGCTCACCGGCGTGTAGGGCATGCGAAACGTGGTCACTCCGACCTCGGGAATCGGCTTTTCCAGACTCGCCGCGACGATGGCCAGAGCGTTCAGGTTGGAGGTCTTGCCCTGATCCGTCGCCATGCCGGTGGTCGTGTAGCGCTTGACGTGTTCGATGGAGCGGAATCCCTCGCGCGTCGCGAGCGCAAGATCGGCCGTCGTCACATCGTTCTGCCAGTCGACGAAGGCCTTGCCGCCGCCCGCTGACGGGCGCGGCAGCGCGCCGAGAATGCCGTCCACCGCTGCCGCGTCATTCGCCGGCGCCGGCGCCGGCGCCGGGGCGCGTAGCGTCTGCGCTGCGACGCCTCCCGCGGCCGCACCATCCTCCAGGGCCGCGCGCAGCGCATAGACGCCGCGACAGGCGCCCGCCGAGCGCTCGCGCTCCGCCGCGCTGCCGGGAATGAAGGCCTGCAAGCCGTCGTCCCAGCGCAGCCGGCCGCGCGACTGCGAGAAAAGGTGCACGCACGGTGTGGCGCCGCCCGACATGAGGAGAAGATCGCAGGCGACGGTGGTGGCACGCGCCAGCCTGCCGTGCGCGTCAACGTGCCCCAGGCGCACCGCACGTACCCGCAGCCGGCCGCGCGTCGCCAATACGGTCGTGCGCTCCAGCACCGGCAACCCCGCGGCACGCGCCGCCTCACGCCAGGAGCCTTGTGCCCTCAGGCGTGGATCGGCGATGGCGGCGATGGCGACGCCTGCCGCATGCAGGTCGAGCGCGGCCTGATAGGCCGCATCACACCCCGCCACGACGACGGCGCGCGAGCCGCAGCGCACGCCATAGCGATGCAGATAGGTGCGCGCGGCACCGGCGAGCATGATGCCCGGCCGATCGTTGCCCGGGAAAACGAGCGGCCGCTCGAGTGCGCCGGTTGCCAGCACCACCTCGCGTGCGCGCACCTGCCACAGACGCTCGCGGGGCAGATGAGGTGGTGCAGAGGGCAGATGATCGGTGAGCCTCTCGTTGATTCCGACGAGGTTGTGCGGGAAATAGCCGAATGCGGTGCTGCGCGAAAGCAGCGTAACGCGCGCGTTCTGTGCAAGCGCCGCAATGGTCTCACGCAGCCACACTTGCGCGGCGCGTCCGTCAATCACCGCGGCGCTGTCCGCCAGGAGTGATCCTCCGAACTGTGCCTGCTCGTCGCACAACATGACGCGGGCGCCGCAGGCCGCGGCCGCTCGTGCCGCGGCGAGACCGGCCGGCCCCGCGCCGATCACGAGCACATCGCAGTGCGCGTAGCGGCTCGCATAGCGGTCCGGGTCCGCGCCGGCCGGCGCTCTGCCGAGCCCCGCGCGCGCACGGATCAGCGGTTCATACAGCGCCTGCCACGCGCGGCGCGGCCACATGAACGTCTTGTAGTAGAAACCGGCGGGGATGAACGGCGCGATGAAACCGTTGGCGGCGCCCACATCGAAGCGCAGGCCCGGCCAGCGGTTCTGGCTGGCGGCCTGCAGCCCGTCGTAGAGTTCCACCTGCGTCGCACGCAGATTGGGTGTGTAGCGCGCCGCGTCGCGCCACACCGCGACGAGTGCATTGGGCTCCGCCGAGCCCGCCGTGAGAATGCCGCGCGGCCGGTGATATTTGAAAGAGCGGCCGACGAGATGGATGCCGTTTGCGAGCAGGGCGGAGGCGAGAGTGTCTCCGGCGAAACCGTGCAAGCTCTTGCCGTCGAAGGTGAACTTCAGACGCCGCGCGCGGTCGATGAGGCCGCCCGAGGCCGTGCGAAGCTCGCTCATGGGTCGATGCGCGGCGGTGCGGGCGCGGGGCGCGCTGCACCGATTTTATAGGTCGCAAGGAACTGGTCGGTCGTCGTGTCGCGCAGTGCATTGAAGAAGCGCCCGCAGCCGCGCGTGTGGCGCCAGCGCTCCGCATGTTCGCCACGGGAATTGGTGCGCGCGTAAAGATACTCAGCCCATTGCGCAGGAGTCACGGCCGTGCCCGCCGCCGGACGCACAATGTGCGCCTCCCCGCCGTAGACGAACTCGAGCTCGGGGCGCTTGCCGCAGTAAGGACAGTCGATGAGCAGCATGCGAGCGCCTTAGTGAGCGACAGCCGCGGCCGCCGCCTCGTCGATGAGCTGGCCATCGCGGAAGCGCTCGATCGTGAACGGTGCGTTGATCGGGTGGGGCTCGTCCTTCGCGATCGTCCACGCAAAGACATGCGCCGAGCCGGGAGTCGCCTTGAATCCCCCGGTGCCCCAGCCGCAATTCACATACAGTCCGGGCACGCCGGTCTTGGCAATGATGGGAGAGCGGTCGGGGGTGACGTCGACAATCCCGCCCCAGTTGCGCAGCATCTGCAGGCGGCGAAAGGCGGGGAAGAGCTCGCAGATGGCTTCGAGCGTGTGCGTATTGACGTGCAGCGCGCCGCGCTGCGTATAAGAGGTGTAGGCGTCGGTGCCGGCGCCGATGACGAGCTCGCCTTTATCTGACTGGCTGACATACGCATGAATTCCGTTTGACATCACGACGCAGGGCAGCACCGGCTTGATCGGCTCCGACACCAGCGCCTGCAGCGGGAAGCTCTCAAGGGGCAGGCGCATGCCGACTTTATTCATGATGACGCTGGTGTTGCCGGCGGCGCAGACGCCGATCTTGCGCGTGCCGATGACGCCACGACTGGTCTCCAGGGCCTCGACTGCGCCGTCAGCGCCGCGGCGGATGCCGGTGACCTCGCAGTTCTCAATGATGTCGACGCCCAAAGAGTCCGCCGCACGCGCATAACCCCAGGCCACGGCGTCGTGCCGCGCCGTGCCGCCGCGGCGCTGCAGCGCGGCGCCCAGGACCGGGTAGCGGATATTATTTTCAATGTTGAGCGCCGGGCAGAACGTTTTCGCCTGCTCGGGCGTGAGCCACTCATTGTCAACGCCGTTGCAGCGGTTGGCGTGCACGTGACGTTTGATGATCTGTTCATCGTGCACCGTGTGCGCCAGCATCATGACCCCGCGGGGCGAGAACATGACGTTGTAATTTAGCGCCTGCGCGAGGCCCTCCCAGAGCTTGAGCGCATGGTCGTAGAGCGCCGCGCTCTCATCAAACAAGTAGTTGGAACGGATGATGGTGGTATTGCGCCCGGTATTGCCGCCGCCGATCCAGCTCTTCTCGAGCACGGCTACCCGCGTGAGACGGTGCTCGCTCGCGAGATAATAGGCGGTACCCAGCCCGTGTCCGCCGCCGCCAATGATGACGGCGTCGTACGCAGGCTTGGGCTCGGGACTGCGCCATTGCTCGCGCCAGCCCCGCTGGCCCGACAGCCCTTCTTTCAGGAGTGTCAGCGCGGAGAAAATCTGCATGTATAAATTACATCATGTTTATGCTTTAAGGGCATGATTTTCAGGATCAAAAGGGGAATCCACAAGCAGTGTCGCGCGCTTACGCTCGCCCAGAATTTCGATCCCGAGTTGCGCTCCAGCCTGCGCCAACGCGCTGTGCAGATAGCCGATCGCAAGGCTCTTCTGCAGCGCATGGCCGTAATAGCCCGAGGTCGCGCGGCCGACGATGGCGCCTTTGCTGTCAAAGAGCGGCTCATTGCCCAACGGGTCCGCGTCGCCGCAGTCGTGCACCTCAAGCGTGACGAAACGGTGCGGCACGCCCCTGGCAAGCTGTCTTTCGAGCGCTTCGCGGCCGATGAACGGGCCCTTATTCATGCGCACGAAGCGATCGAGGCCGGCCTCGAAGGGAGTGTAGTCGCGCGTCAGATCGGTGCCCCACATCCGATAGGACTTCTCCATGCGTAGAGATTCCATGGCGCGCATGCCGACCATGCCGATGCCGAATTCCTTGCCGGCGGCGAACACGGCGTCGAAGAGGTGATGTGCGTACTCGATCGGAAAATGCAGCTCCCAGCCGAGTGCCCCGACGAAGTTCACCCGCAGTGCATAGACGCCGGGGGCAAGAGCGATCTCGGCGATGCGACCCGTGAGCCACGGGAACGCGGCGTTGTCGAGCGCCGTATCGGTGAGCTTCGCAAGGACCTCGCGTGAGCGCGGACCGGCGAGGACGAAGCAGCCGCGGCTCGTGGTGATGTTTCGCAGTGTGACGCTCGCATCCTGCGGCAGTGAGCGCAGCAGGTACTCGGAGTCGTAGCGCTCGGCGGCGCCGGCGCTCACGACGTAGAAGTGCGCATCGGCGAGCTTGGTAATCGTAAACTCGCTGCGAATGCCGCCGCGTCGGGTGAGCGCATGGCAGAGCGCGATGCGGCCCGTCTGGGTTGGAACCTTGTTGGCGACGAGACCCTCGAGCCACGCTTCGGCGCCGGGACCCGTGACTTCGTGCTTCGTGAATGGCGTCAGATCGATGACGCCCACGCGTTCGCGCATCAGGCGGCATTCGTTGCCCACGTGCACGAAGTAGTTGGAGCGACGGAAACTCCACTCCTCCTCGCGGCGCACTCCCGGCGGCGCAAACCAATTGGCGCGTTCCCAGCCGTAGCGCTGGCCCCAGATGGCACCCAGGCGATCGAGCTTGTCGTACACCGGGCTCGTCTTCGCCGGACGTGCCGCGGGACGCTCCTCATCGGGAAAGTGTATCGTGAAGACGCTGCGGTAAGTCTCTTCGTTCTTCTGCACGACGTAGCGCTTGCTCGCATAGGCGCCGTAGCGGCGCGGATCCACCGCCAGCATGTCAATTCCCGGCTCGCCCTCGACGATCCATTCGGCGAGCTGCCAGCCGGCGCCGCCAGCGGCGGTGATACCGAAGCTATGGCCTTCATTGATCCACACGTTGGGCACGCTCCACGCGGGCCCTATCAACGGGCTGCCGTCGGGCGTATAGGAGATGGGGCCATTGACGATGTCCTTGATGCCGCAGTGCTCGAGCGCGGGCACGCGGCGCACGGCGGCTTCGACGTGCGGCAGCAGCCGATCAAGATCGGCCTCAAAGAGACTTCTGCCGAACCAGTCCGGCACGCCATCGGCAAAGCGCGCCGGGGCGCCGGCCTCGTACGGCCCGAGGATCCATCCCAGGCGCTCCTCGCGCAGGTAGTAGGATTGGTCGGGCTCGCGCAGCACCGCAAGCTCGCGTCCGCCTTTGGCGCGGTAGCTTTTCAGTTCCGGCGACTCATCGTAGACGATGTACTGGTGTTCGACGGGTATGGCAGGGACGTCAATCCCAAAGAGCCGGCCGCTCTGGCGTGCGTAGTTACCGGTTGCGCAGACCACGTGTTCGGCGGTGATGTCTCCCTGATTGGTGCTGAGTCGCCACTCTCCCGCAGAAGTGCGCTCGGCGCCGCTCACCTCCGTGTGCTCATGGATCTCTGCACCGGCGGCGCGTGCGCCTTTGCGCAGTGCCATGGTGAGGTCGGCGGGAGCGATGTGGCCATCGTCCGGGTGATAGAGCGCGCCGACAATAGGAGCCGTGCCCGCGCCATCGCCGAGATTGATGAGGGGCCAAAGCTCCCGGACCTCCCGCGCGGTGATGATCTTGTAGGGCACGCCGATGGTGTTGGCGGTGCCGCAGTACTTTTGGTACTCATCCATGCGCGCTGCGCAGGTGGCGAGGCGCAGATTTCCGGTGACGTGAAAGCTTACGTCCTGGCCGGTCTCCGCCGGCAGGCGCTTGTAGAGATCGACCGAGTACTTGTGCAGCTGACCGACGGTGTAACTCATATTGAAGAGGGGCAGGAGTCCCGCGGCGTGCCATGTCGACCCGGCAGTGAGCTCCGAGCGCTCCAGCAGCACCACGTCAGACCAGCCTTTCTTCGTCAGGTGGTAAAGCGTGCTGACGCCGACGACGCCACCGCCAATAACGACCACCCGAGCGTGTGTTCTCATCTTTATATGTCCCGGCCGCGTTTGAGCGTCGCAGTGTAGCCAGCGCATGGCACGGCAAAGCTTTCAATTGCGACAGGCACTTATACGAATACGTCCGCGTTCGGCGCGCCCCGGGCCGATGTGCCGCGCAAAGGGCCGCGATATGTCGCAGACAGACAACCTTTATGTCGATTTTAGGCACGTGGCCCGTCGACGACTTATAATCGGCGCGCCGACTCGAGAGGGAACGCCCATGGAATCCGTCGCCGCGATCCGCAAGAGCCGCTACGCCTTCGTGACGCTGCCTAACTACTCCCTGATCGCGCTGACCAACGCGATCGAACCGCTGCGCATGGCGAACGCGCTCTCGGGCCAGAACGCGTACGAGGTGTCAATCGTCAGCCTGGACGGGGCACCGGTTGTTGCGAGCAATGGGCTGCAGCTCACTCCGACGGGCGCACTCGATCAGATGGGACGCGTGGATATCGTCTTCGTGTGCGGCGGCATCAATGTGCGTGAGGCGGTGTCGCGGCCGCTCTTGACGGCGTTGCGCCGCATGGGCGAGCAGAGGATGGCGCTCGGCGCGCTCTGCACCGGCGGCTACGCGCTGGCGCGCGCGGGACTGCTCGACCAGTACCATGCCACGATCCATTGGGAGAACCTCGCCGCGCTGCGTGAGGAGTTTCCGCGCGTTCTCATCAGCGATCAGCTCTTTACCATCGATCGCGATCGCTACACTTGCTCGGGCGGCATCGCGCCGCTCGATCTCATGCTGCATCTCATCCGCATCAAGTTGGGAGCGCGGATCGCCAATCTCGTTTCAGAACAGTTCATCGTCGATCGCGTGCGCAATGACAAGGACCGTCAGTACATCCCGTTGAAGGCACAAATCGGTGTCTCGCATGCAAGCCTAATAAAGGTTGCGCAGCTCATGGAAGAGAACATCGAGAAGCCGCTGTCGTTGGATGCGATCGCAAGCGCCACGGGGCTTTCGCGCCGGCAGATTGAGCGACTCTTCAAGCGTCACTTGCACTGCGTTCCCAAGCGCTATTACCTCGACATGCGCTTGCGGCGGGCGCGCGATCTGCTGCTGCAGACCTCGATGCCGGTCATGGACATCACGACGGCCTGCGGCTTTCAATCGCCGCCGCATTTCTCAAAGTGCTATCGCAGCCACTATGGCTACCCGCCGAGTGCCGAGCGCCAGCCGAACCGCGCTGCTGCGCAGTGACAGGGCGCGCGGCGCGCCAGGCGCAGCATGCACTGGACGAGGAGCCGGCTGGCCCGTGCAGTACCGCGATGCCGTCAGGCGCAAGTCGAAGGAGGGGGCGCGGCGCTGTGGCTATCGAGTTCAGCCGGATATGGCTTGCTGAGCAGCAGTCTCTCAATGAGCTCGGCCACGCCCGCGCCGCGCGCGCCACGCGTAACGAAGTCGGCTGCGTCCTTCAGCAGCGGCACGGCGTTCGCGACCGCCACTCCTAACCCGCAGGCGTCAAGCAAGGCGAGGTCGTTTTCCGCATCCCCGACGCCGACGGTGCTCTGGGGGCACAGATCCAGTTCCTGCAGCGCGACAGTGAGCCCCGAGCCTTTGTTAACGCCGACCGGCAAAACCATGATGGCTTCCCGGTTGGGAACGATCTGCAAAGAAAGCTCGAGGTCGCGAATGGTCTGCAGCACGACCGGGGTATGGGGTTCGCGGGCTGCGACAATGACCTGGCCCGCAGCGAGCGGATGCACGCCGCGTTCCCGCAACGTTTGGATAAAGACGCCCGGTGGCGGCTTGGCGAGCATTCGCTGTTCGCGTGTGGCTGGGTTGTAGAGCACGGCGCCGTTTTCGCCGACCACACGATCGAACAACTCAAGGCAGTCGCAGACTATGCGCAGATCCTCAATTATTCGGCCTGTGATCAGGAGGATCTTGCGGCCGGATACCCGTACTCGCACCAGGGCGTCGATGGTGGCGGACGAGACGGCGCCGCATTGCGCCAATGTACCGTCGTAGTCGCAGCCGAGCGCGACATATCGCATCCGTGTCACTCCACGGAAATTCTGGAAGGCAACGCTAGCATATCGCTTGGCACCTACTTTTTCCGTTGCCGGCGGCGTGTCTCGGAAGATATAGAATCGCTCGCTGTAGCGGTGGAATGCAGTGGGATGGGGGAATCGTGTCGACTCAAAGTTCGGTTCTTTTTTCGCAGCGTTCCATTGCGCACTTCGTTTCGTGGTCCAGGGTCAATTGTCGAAAAAGCGACAAGCTCGAGCGTGGCAGCGACCGGTACTGCGTCATGCTTTAGGGCCGGCCGCGCGGCAATGTCGTTCCTAGACATGCGACCGTCGTGATGTAGCCAGTCCCGCCGGCGCCCGCCCCGTACCATTCTGCTACGGGAGTGCGCGTATGTCCGACCAGTCAGCAGGCGAATTTGATCTCAAGGGCTTGAGCGACGAGGAGCTCGTCGAGCAGGTTCATGACGATCTATACAACGGCTTGAAGAGCGAGATCGAGGATGCCACCCGGATCTTTCTCGAACGCGGCTGGGGGCCGGAGCAGATCCTGAATCAGGCGCTCGTCGAAGGGATGCGCATCGTCGGCATCGATTTCCGCGACGGCATTCTATTCGTACCCGAGGTGCTGCTCGCTGCGAATGCCATGAAGGGCGGAATGGAGATCCTGCGGCCGCTCCTGGTTGAGACCGGAGTCGAGCCCATCGGCAAGATCGTCATCGGCACCGTCAAGGGCGACATCCATGACATCGGCAAGAACCTGGTGTCCATGATGCTCGAAGGGGCCGGCTTCGAGGTCATTGACCTCGGCATCAATAATCCAGTGGAAAAGTATCTGGATGCCCTCGAGAAGCACCAGCCGGACATTCTGGGGATGTCGGCGCTGCTCACCACAACCATGCCCTACATGAAGGTCGTGATCGACACATTGAAGCAGAAGGGCATACGCGACGACTACATCGTGCTGGTCGGCGGCGCACCCCTCAACGAAGAATTTGGCAAAGCGGTCGGCGCTGACGCCTACTGCCGCGACGCGGCGATCGCCGTGGAGACCGCCAAAAACCTGATCGCCGCGCGCCGCGCCGCCACCGCGGCTGCCTGAGGCGATGTCCCATGGACAGCGGGCGCGGCGTGCTGGTGATTGCCTGCGGAGCGCTTGCGCGTGAGATCGCAGCGCTCCGCCGGGTGAACGGCTGGACGGAACTCGACGTCTGTTACCTGCCGCCGCAACTGCACAATCGCCCCGAGCGCATTGCCGCCGAGGTACAGGCGCAGATCCGCGCGCACCGCGACCGCTACCAGCGGATTTTCGTCGCCTACGGCGACTGCGGCACCGGCGGCGGCCTGGACCGCATGCTGCGCGAGGAGGGCGTTGAACGTATCCCCGGCGCCCACTGCTACGAGTTCTTTGCCTCGCCCGAGGTTTTTACGGCGCTCGCCGAGGCCGAACCCGGCACGTTCTATCTGACCGATTTTCTGGTGCGTCATTTCGATCATCTGGTGACGCGCTCGCTGGGGATCGATCGCCACCCTGAACTTGCTTCGATGTACTTCGGCAACTATCGCCGCGTCGTTTATCTGGCGCAGGCGCCGAATGAAGGCTCACTCGCCAAAGCGCAATCGATCGCGACGCGCATGGGGCTCGAATTCAAATTTCAGTTCACGGGTTATGGTGGGCTCGCCTCGCGCTTAACTGGCCTCGTGCACCCGGAGCAGGCGCGCGCATGGCGAGCCTGATCGTCATTTCCTGGCGCGACATACCCGCACAAGTCATCGCCAAGCGCGGCCGCGAGACCATCAAGGTGCAGCTGAGCGCGCGCTTCCAGGAGGCGGTTGATCGCGCCGCGATGCGCGCCGGCAAGGGCAGCTCGGATGCCTACCTCGCCGACTGGCGGCGCACGCCGCGCGACTGCGGCGATGACCTGCAGGCGGAAGCTGCCGCGGAAGCGGCGCGTCTCGAGGCGCGCTACACCGATGAGGAGCTCGAGCGGGTGATTCGCGCCAAAGGCATCGATGAGCGCGCGCGCCCGGACGTGCCCGAGACCCCGGCGGCTCCCGAGGTGCCTTGATGTACGCCGTGCGCCTTTGGTCCACGCGCCACGCGCGCGGGCTCGAGCATTTTTATCGCTTCTTTGAATCCCTTCTCGTGCGCCTGCACGGCCTGGCAAACGCGATCGGCTACGGGCGTCTCGAACGGCCGGTCGCCGTCGTCGAGCGCGCCGTCAAGGGCTTCCTGTTTGACTGTCAGATGTGCGGCCAATGTGTGCTGAGTTCGACCGGCATGTCCTGTCCCATGAACTGCCCGAAGAACCTGCGCAATGGTCCGTGCGGCGGCGTGCGCGGCGATGGCCGTTGCGAGGTCAAACCCGAAATGCGCTGCGTCTGGGTCGAAGCCTATCAAGGCAGCCAGCGCATCCCCGGCGGCCTTGCCGCCATGCAGGCTCTGCAGCACGCCGTGGACCGGCGCCTGCAGGGCAGCTCCTCGTGGCTGCGCGTGGCGCGCGAGAAGGCCGCAGCGCTTAAGCCGCCTGCGCCATGATCTTCGAGGACGAACCGGTACCGGGCTACCCGCTGCCCATTCTGCCCGGGCACACCTCACCCGGGCGCCTCGAGCGCGTGCTGCGCGCGGGCGTGTTCGCCGTGACGGCGGAGCTCGCACCGCCGGATTCTGCCGATCCGGAGGATGTCTACCGGCGCGCGCGCGTCTTTGACGGCTACGTCGACGCCATCAATGCAACCGACGGCAGCGGCGCCAACTGTCACATGTCGAGCCTCGCCGTGTGTGCGCTCCTGACACGCGTGGGCTATGCGCCGGTCATGCAGATTTCCTGTCGTGACAAGAACCGCATTGCGATCCAGGGAGACATTCTCGGCGGCGCCGCCATGGGCGTCTGCAACATGCTGTGCCTGACGGGTGATGGGGTGCAAGTCGGCGACCACCCGCAGGCGAAGCCGGTGTTCGATCTGGACTGCATATCACTCCTCACCGTCGCCCGCACCCTGCGCGACGAGCATCATTTTGAGAGCGGCCGCAAGATCACATTTGCGCCGCGGGTCTTCCTCGGGGCCGCCGAGAATCCGTCCGCACCGCCGTACGAGTGGCGTGCACAGCGTCTCGCGAAGAAGGTGGCCGCCGGCGCGCAGCTGATCCAGACCCAGTATTGCTACGATACCGTGCTGCTCAAGGACTTCATGCGCCGCGTCGAGGAGCTGGGTCTCATCGGCAAGACATTCATTCTGATCGGCGTGGGCCCGCTGCGCTCGGCGAAAGCCGCCGACTGGATGCGTACGCACGTTCCGGGCATGCACATTCCGGACGCCATCATCAAGCGCCTGGCTGGCGCGCAGGACCAGGTCCGCGAGGGCCGCAACATCTGCGTCGAGCTCATCCAGGAATGCCGCGGCATCGCCGGCGTCAGCGGCGTGCACGTCATGGCCTATCGCCAGGAAGAATCCGTTGCGGATGCCATCGATCGCTCCGGCGTGCTTGCCGGCCGGGTGCCATGGTTTCCGGAGCGCGATCGGGCCCAACAACCAAGCAGGACAACGCAATGACCGATACCGTCATCAGTTCGGCAACCAAGGAAGTCGTCATCGGCTTCGATCGTCCATTCGTCATCATCGGCGAGCGCATCAATCCCACCGGGCGCAAGATTCTTGCCGCCGAAATGGCCGCGGGCGATTTCACGCGCGTCAGCACGGATGCGCTCGCCCAGGTCGCCGCGGGCGCGCATATGCTCGATGTCAATGCGGGGATCCCGCTGGCCGATGAGCCGGCGATCCTCGCGCAAACGATCAAGCTGGTGCAGTCCATCACCGACGTGCCGCTGTGCATCGACTCCTCGATCGTCGCAGCGCTCGAGGCCGGACTGGCGGTCTACCAGGGCAAGGCGCTCGTCAATTCGGTGACCGGCGAGGAGGAACGCCTCGAGAGGGTGCTGCCGCTCGTCAAGAAATATGGCGCGGCCGTTGTTGCCATCTCCAACGACGAGACGGGCATCTCCGAAGATCCCGACGTGCGTTTCGCCGTGGCGAAGAAGATCGTCGAGCGCGCCGCCGACCACGGCATCGCGCGCTGCGACGTCGTCGTCGATCCTCTGGTGATGCCCATCGGCGCCATCAATCGGGCGGGCGTGCAAGTGATGCACCTCCTGCGGCGCCTGCGTGGCGAGCTCAAGGTGAACAGCACCTGCGGCGCATCCAACGTAAGCTTTGGTTTGCCGCAGCGCGATGGCATCAGCAGTGGCTTCCTCACCATGGCGATCGCCTCGGGCCTCACTTCGGCCATCACCAATCCGCTGCACGCGGAGATCATGAAGGCATTGATGGCGGCGGATGTGATGATGGGCCACGATCCGGACTGCGCGCGCTGGATCCGCACGTTCCGCGACGTGCCGGTCGCCGGCGCTACGGAAGGCGCCGCGCGCGGCAGACGCGAGGGCGGGCACCGCCGTCGTGGCTAACGACGCACTCGTCGTCTTCACGCCCTCGGGCAAGCGCGGACGATTTGCCGTTGGCACGCCGCTGCTGCAGGCCGCGCGCGAGCTCGGCGTCGACATCGATTCGGTGTGCGGCGGTCGCGCGCTCTGCGGCCGTTGTCAGGTTCTCATCATGGAAGGCGACTTTGCCAAGCACAGTGTGAAGTCGCAGGCGCAGAACCTCTCGCCGTTGAGCGCGGCGGAGGCGAGCTACGCGGCCAGACGAACCCTCGCGCCGGGACATCGGTTGTCCTGTTCCGCCCGGATAATGGGCGATCTGGTCGTCGACGTTCCCATCACGAGTCAGGTGCATCGGCAAGTGGTGAGGAAAGCGGCCGATGCGCGCGACATCGTTCTTGATCCGGTGCTGCGGTTGCATGAAGTCGAGGTCGAACGCCCCGACATGCACAACCCCTCCGGCGATCTGCGTCGTTTGATGGCGGCTCTCAAGCGCGAATGGCAGCTGGATGGGCTGCGATGCGATGTCGAAGTGCTGCCGGGGCTGCAGGCCGCACTGCGCAGCGGCGACTGGCAGGTGACGGTCGCCGTGCATGCCGGCACGGATATCATCGGCGTGTGGCCCGGGCTCTACGAGCGGGCGTTTGGCCTCGCGGTCGACGTCGGCTCAACGACGATCGCAGCGCATCTGTGCGACCTGGTGTCGGGCGAGGTCGTCGCATCGAGCGGCATCATGAATCCACAGATTCGCTTCGGCGAGGACCTCATGAGCCGCGTGTCCTACGCCATGATGAATCCAGGAGGCGCGGCGCAAATGACGGCCGCGGTGCGCGCGGCGCTCACTGCGCTCGCCGCTGACGTCGCGCGCGCTGCGCATATCGCGCCCGCCGATATTCTGGAGATGACGTTCGTCGGCAACCCCATCATGCATCACCTCGTGCTCGGCATCGATCCGGTCGAGCTCGGCGGTGCGCCGTTTGCGCTGGCGGTTGATCAGGCACTCAGCCTGCGTGCGGCGGATCTGGACATCGCGCTGCATCCGAACGCGCGCGTCTACTCACTGCCGTGCATCGCGGGCCACGTCGGGGCGGACGCGGCCGGGATGATTCTCGCCGAGCGCCCGGATCTGAGCGATGCGCTCACCTTGCTGGTGGATGTCGGCACCAACGCGGAGATCATCCTCGGCGATCGGCGCCGCATCCTCGCGTGCTCAAGTCCGACCGGGCCCGCGTTCGAAGGCGCGCAGATCAGCTGCGGGCAGCGCGCCGCGCCCGGTGCGATTGAGCGCGTGCGCATCGACCCGGCCACGCTCGAACCGCGATTCAAGATTATCGGCAGCGACCTGTGGTCGGACGAGACGGGCTTCGAGGCCGCCGCTGCGCGTCTCGGCATCACCGGCATCTGCGGCTCAGGGATCATCGAGGCGATCGCCGAGATGTACCTCGCCGGCATCATCAATCAGGACGGCGTCGTCGATGGACAGCTGCGCGCCCGCAGCGCGCGCGTGACGGCGACCGGACGCACGTTTGCCTACATGCTGTACCGGGGCCAAGTGCCTCTCATGATCACGCAGAACGACGTGCGCGCCATACAGCTTGCCAAGGCGGCGTTGTATGCCGGGATCCGCTTGCTGATGGAGCATCTGGGAGCCGAGCGTGTCGAGCGGATCCGGCTCGCCGGCGCCTTCGGATCGCACATCGATGTCAAATACGCCATGGTGCTCGGCATGATTCCCGACTGCGATCTCGCCCATGTCGGCGCGGCGGGCAACGCGGCGGGCACCGGCGCACGCATCGCACTCCTCGACTATTCCTCGCGGCAGTTGATCGAGGGGCTCGTGAGTCGGGTGGAGAAAATCGAGACCGCGCTCGAGCCGCGTTTTCAGCAGCATTTCGTCGCGGCCATGGCGATTCCGCACAAGAATGCCGACCATTCCAATCTCATGAAGGCGGTGGTGCTGCCGCCGCACAAGGAGTCGGCGGGCCAGGCGCAAACGCGCGGCCGGCGCGGCCGCGGCACGCGCCCCGTGCCGCCCGCCGCCTAGTAGCTCGAGTCGGGGAAGCTCGCGCGGCGCCGATTCATGTAGTCCTGCAGGGCTTCGTCGACGGCGGGATCGAGCGGCGGCGCAACGTACTCCGCCAATTGCTTCTTCCACAGCACGTTGGCGCGCTGCGCCATGTCTTTGGCGCCCTCGGCCTCCCACTGCTCGAAGCTGTTGTTGTCCGCGAGCGGCGAGCGATAAAAGGCGGTCTCAAAATTGGCCTGCGTGTGCGCGCACCCCAAAAAGTGCTTGCCCGGGCCGACCTCGCGGATGGCATCCATCGCCTGGCCGTTCTCGCTCAGATCCACGCCTTCGAGGAGCGTGTGCATCATGCCGGCCTGATCGACGTCCATAATGAATTTTTCATAGCCCATGCTCAGGCCGCCTTCGAGCCAGCCGGCGACATGCAGCACGAAGTTGACACCCCCGAGACAGGTCGGCAGCAGCGTGTTGGCCGATTCGAATGCCGCCTGCGCATCGGGAATCTTGGACGCGCACAGGCTGCCGCCGGAGCGGAAGGGCACGCCCAGGCGTCGTGCCAGTGCCGCCATTACATAGAGCACGAGCTCAGGCTCCGGCGTGCCAAAGGTCGGAGCGCCCGACTGCATCGAGATCGAGGAGGCGAAACTGCCGAGCACGACGGGCGCGCCGGGATTCACCAGCTGCAGGAACGCCATTCCGGCGAGGGCTTCCGCCAGCGTCTGCGCCACCGTGCCGGCGACCGTCACGGGCGACATGGCTCCTGCCAGAATGAAGGGCGTGATGATGCAGGCCTGATTCGCGCGCGCATAGGTTTTCGCGGCGCCCAGCATCGTCGAGTCGAAGGTCATGGGGGAATTGGCATTGATGAGATTGATCAGCACGGTCTTGGGCCGCCCCGTGGCGGGATCCATGAAGTCATTGCCAAAGACGATCTTCGCCATCTCAACGGAGTCCTGGGCGCGCTCCGGATGCGTCACCGAGCCCATGAAGGGCTTGTCGCTGTATTTGATATGGCTATAGACCATCTCGAAGTGACGCTTGTTGACGGGCAGATCGACCGGCTCGCAGATCGTTCCGCCGGAGTGGTGCAGCGAGTTTGAGAGGTACGCGAGCTTTACGAAATTGCGAAAGTCCTCGATGCGCGCATAGCGCCGTCCTTCGTCGAGGTTGCGCACGAACGGCGAGCCATAGGCGGGCGCAAACACGGTGTTCTTGCCACCGATCGCGACACTGCGCGCAGGATTGCGCGCGTGCTGCACGAAGTCGTGCGGCGCGTGCTGCTGGATGAGTGCACGGGCGAGCCCGCGCGGCATACGCACCCGCTCGCCCTGCACATCCGCACCGGCTTGCTTCCAGAGCGCGAGCGCCTCGGCATCCTCGCGAAATTCGATGCCGACCTCCTCGAGAATCGTGTCGGCGTTGTTCTCGAGCAGGACGAGACCCTCTTCGCTCAGAACCTCGTAGACGGGAATCTTGCGGGTGATGTAAGGGACGGATGCGGCGGCGCGTGCGCTGCGCGCGGCGCGCTTGGCGTCGCGACCGCTCGGGCGGCGCGTTCGTGGCGCCTGAATCTGTGTCTCGTCCATAAACAAAGCTCTCCAAAATGCGCTGACAGTATCCTCACCTGCGGGCGCCGCGACTGCTCAATTTGCGGCGTCGGCTTGTCCGGCAGCGCCATCCGCCTCGTCCATACGACCGGCCAGCGCCCGCACGATCTCCGCCGCATCGCACACTCCGCACAGGCACCCGGCATCGACCAGCAACACAGGGTGTCCGGTGCGCTGGCGCAGCTCGATGATCACGCGCAGCGGCATCGACGCAGGCGCAATCGCAACTCCGGTGCGCACGTGCTGCCACGCTTCCTCCTGAACCTGGCCGAGAGCCTGCGCCTCGCCATCAAAGCTGACCGCCGTGGGCTCGCTCGCCCCATTGACGGCCACTCGGTAGCGGCGCGCGTCATCGAGCCAGATTCCGCCGCCGTCGCGCACGAGCTCCGTCGAGCGGCGCATGACCATGCCGCCGGTCAGGACGTTGAGGGGATTCATGTGCTGCACGAACTCGGCGACGTAGGCGTTGCCCGGCCGCAGCACGATGTCCTCGGCCGTGCCGGTCTGCACAATGCGGCCGCCCTCCAGCATCGAAATGCGATCGCCGAGCTTCAGCGCTTCGTCAAGATCATGGCTTACAAAGAGAATCGTTTTTTTGACGTGCTCCTGCAGCGCCAGAAGCTCATCCTGAAGTTTGCGGCGAATGAGCGGATCGAGCGCGGAGAAGGGCTCGTCCATGAGCAGAATGTCGGCGTCGGTGGCAAACGCGCGCGCGAGGCCCACCCGCTGCTGCATGCCTCCGGAGAGTTCAGCGACGGCGCGGTCGCCCCATTGCGCAAGACCGACGAGCTCCAGCTGCTGATCGATGATGCGGCGCCGCTTCGCCGCCGGATCACCGCGCACCTCCAGGCCAAAGCCGACGTTGTCGCGCACGCTGCGCCACGGCAGGAGCGCAAACTGCTGGAATACCATGGCGATGCAGCGGCGGCGCACGCGGCGCAGGGTAGCCGCATCGCACTCGGCAACGTCGATGATGTTTGCCCCGTCATTGACGAGCACGCGGCCGCGCGTCACGGGGGCAATGCCGTTGGCCGCGCGCAGCAGCGTGGATTTGCCGGAGCCGGACAGACCCATCAGCACCGAGATCTCGCCGCGCTCGACCTTGAGATTCGCGCCGGCCATGCCGACGACGACGCCGAATTTCTGGGTGATCTGCGCGCGCGTGCCGCCGGCGTCGAGTGCGCTCAGGGCCTGCTGCAACAGCGCCGCCGCGCGCCGTCCGGTTCCCGCGCTGAAGAGGATGTCGACGTCGCAGAATTCGAGCGCCGTGTTCAAGAGCGTTTCTTCTCGCTCGGTCGGCTGATGCGATCGAGAATGATGGCGAGCAGCACGATGGCGAAGCCCGCCTCAAAGCCCATGCCGATTTGTACGGTATTCAAGGCGCGCACGACCGGCACACCCAGGCCGCCCGCCCCGACGAGCGCCGCGATCACGACCATCGACAGACACAGCATGATGCACTGGGTCATGCCCGCGAGGATCGTCGCTGCGGCACTGGGCAGTTCGATCTTGAAGAGCATCTGCGTGCCGGTGGCGCCAAAGGCCTGCCCGGCCTCGATGAGCGAGCGCGGCACCGAGGAGATGCCGAGATAGGTGAGCCGAATGGACGCCGGCAGCGCGAAGATGACGGTGGAGATCAGCCCCGGCACGACGCCGAGTCCGAACAACACCAGGGTGGGAATCAGATACACGAAGGTGGGCAAGGTCTGCATGAGATCCAGCACCGGCCGCATCGCGGCGTAGAGCCGCGGACGGTGGGCGGCGGCGATGCCGAGCGGCACGCCGATGAGCGCCGATACCAGCGCCGAAAGCATGACGAGCGACAGGGTTTCGAGGGTAGCGATCCAATAGCCCTGGTTCATGATGAAGAGGAGGGCCGCGGCAACGAATGCCGCAAGCGCAAGCGAACGGTGCAGCACCCAGGCGAGCGCAGCGGCGAGCAGGATGAGGAGCGGCGAGGGGATCGCGCGCAGCAGTGCCGTCAGGCCATTGACGCTGCTGCCCACGCCCTTGGAGATGCCATCGAAGAGCACGGTGCCGTGAGCCTTGACGTACTCAATCATCACCGCGACGGTGTCACCGAGCGGGATCTTATGGCGCGTCATCCACTCCTCGAATCCCGCGCGCTGCGTGAGCGCGCTGGCTGCTGGGAGATTCGCGAACGCCGGCTGGCCGTCAAAGCGACGCACGCCGCTGAGCCATTGGGCCTTGATCGCAGGGTTGGCCTGCAGCCACGCGGCCGCGGCCGCGGCGGGTGTTTCGTGGCGATTCAGGATGGCGTCCATCACCTCGCTCTCGCCGCGCGGCGTGAACTTCAAATTCATCAGCAGTCGACCGACGTTGGGGCACTGCGCCGAATATCCGGCGCGCGTATTCGTAAAGACGCTCGCACCGCCGTAGTTCGGCCCGAAGGTGGCGTCGCCGCCCGACAAATAGCGGATCTGGAAGCGCATGTTCATCGGGTGCGGATCCCAGCCGAGGAAGACGATCGGCGCGTGCGCGCGCACTGCACGCTCCACTTCGGCGAGCATTCCCTGTTCGCTCGACTCGATGAGCTTGAAGTCTCCGAGGTTGAACTGATGGTGCGCAATGATGCCCAAGATCTGCCGATTGCCGTCATTGCCCGGCTCGATCCCGTAGATCGAATGATTAAGTGCGGCCGCAAAGCGTTGGATGTCGGCGAAGTCCCTGAGCCCGGCATCGTAGGTATAGGCGGGAACGGCCAGCGTGTACTTCGCGCCGACGAGATTGGCGTCCAGCACATCGACCGAGCCGTCGGCGACGAAAGCCCGGCGGTCCCCTTCCTGCGTCGGCATCCAGTTGCCGAGGAAGACGTCGATGTCCTTGTTCTTCATCGACGCATAGGTCACCGGTACCGACAGCACCGTCACCTGAGGCTCATAGCCCAACTCGCGCAGCACGCTCGCGACAAGCGCGGTCGTCGTGGTGACATCGGTCCAGCCGATGTCGGAGAGCCGCACGGTCCGGCAGGACGCGTCCTCGACGGCGTATGCCGGAATCACGGACCCAAGTGCGATGAGCGCGCCGAGGAGAAACACGGGCGCAAAGGCGCTGCGGCGCCCGGCGCGCATCGCGCCCGGCTGTTGTGATTGCTTTCCCGTCATCCGCTATTTAATCTTAGCATGTCTTGAACGACCGTTTAACTGAGCTCGATTGCGCCACCTAAATGCCAAACAAGTGTCTGATAGTAAAGAATTAACGGGTGATCAGGATGCACAAGCCGACCCGCTGATCGTGCATACTGTTGGGTAGATCGGAGCATCAAATTGAACAGACAATCAACACCTCAGAAAGGCAACGGCCGCAGTGTCAAGCCCGAAGGCGAGGCACGCGATGAACTTGAAGAGTCGCGCCGCCAGCAGCTGATCGGCGTCACCATCGACAGTCTGGCAGAGCTGGGCTACGTAAGCAGCACGCTCGCGCAGATCGCCGGTCGAGCCAACGTCTCGCCGGGGCTGGTGGCGCATTACTTCGGCGACAAGGATGGCCTTCTGGAGGCAGCATTTCGCTCGCTGTCGCGGCGCGTCGGCGACCAGGTGCGCGCCCGTCTGCAGCGGGCGCGCACTCCGCGCGGCCGGATCCAGGCCGTGATCGATGCGAACCTCGCGCCCGCCGAGTTTGATCAGCGCACGGGCACGGCCTGGCTCGCCTTCTGGGGCCAGGTCGTGCACGAGCCGCGACTGAAGCGCGTGCAACGGGTCTATCAGCGCCGCACGCTCTCCAACTTGCAGCATGCGCTGAAAAAACTACTGCCGGCAGAGGAGGCGCATAGCCTCGCCTACATGATCGCCGCGATGATCGATGGCGTGTGGCTGCGCGCGGCGTTATCCGAGTGGACTGAGGCCGACAGCGAGAGCGCGCGGGCACTGCTTACCGACTTCGTTGACGGACGCTTAAAGGCGTCTGCGGTGACAGGCATTGCGAGTGCTGCGCCTGACAACGCGGCGAGCGATCCGCAGGATACGCGCGGCGAGGCAACCTTCGCATCGATCAATCCGGCAACCGGTGAAGTGCTCGCGCACCTTCGCATTGCCGGTGCCGCAGAGGTCGACGCCGCCGTGACGCGCGCGCAGCAGGCCCAGGCCGTTTGGGCCGCGATGCCCGGTGCCGCGCGCGGCCGTGTGCTGCGCCGCGCAGCGGAGATTCTGCGGGCGCGCAATGATGAGCTCGCCGAGCTTGAGACGCGCGACACCGGCAAGCCCATTCAGGAGACCCGCGTGGTGGATGTGGTCTCAGGCGCCGACTGCCTGGAATATTTTGGCGCGCTCGCGGCAAGCCTCTCAGGTGAGCACGTGGATCTTGGACCGCAGGCGTTCGGCTACACGCGGCGCGAGCCTCTGGGCGTGGTCGCAGGAATCGGCGCCTGGAATTATCCGCTGCAGATCGCCTGCTGGAAGGCGGCGCCGGCGCTCGCCTGCGGCAACGCCATGATCTTCAAGCCGGCCGAGCTGACGCCGCTTTCGGCCATGAAGCTTGCGGAAGTCTTCGCGGCCGCGGGGCTACCCGAGGGCGTCTTTCAGGTCGTCCAGGGGGCGCGCGACACGGGACGGCTCCTCAGCCGCCATCCGCAGATCCGCAAGGTGTCTCTCACCGGCGAAGTAGGCACCGGCAAGGCCGTGATGAGCGATGCCGCGGCCTCGCTCAAATCCGTGACCCTGGAGCTCGGTGGCAAGTCGCCACTCATCGTCTTTGACGACGCGAAGCTTGAGAATGCGGTCGCGGGCGCATTACTTGGAAATTTCTACTCCGCGGGCGAGGTGTGCTCGAACGGAACGCGTGTCTTCGTGCAGCGGCGCATCAAGAGCGCCTTCATGGAGCACCTGAAGGCACGCGCAGCGGCGCTCGTCATCGGCGATCCCATGGATCCGCGCACGCAGGTTGGTGCCCTCATCAGCGAGGCTCACATGCAGCGCGTACTTGCCTATATCGCGCGCGGCAAAGCCGAAGGGGCGCAGCTCATAGTCGGCGGCGAGCGCGTGAGCGCGGGGGATCTCGCCAACGGCTTCTTCGTCGCGCCGGCCGTGTTTGATGCCTGCGACGACCGCATGACGATTGTGCGCGAAGAGATCTTTGGACCCGTCATGGCAGTGCTCGAGTTCGATGACGAGGAGGAGGTCCTGGCGCGCGCCAATGCCACCGAATTTGGTCTCGCGGCCGGCGTTTTTACCAGCGATCTGACGCGCGCCCATCGGGTCATTGCGCGGCTGCAGGCCGGTACCTGCTGGATCAACCACTACAACATCACGCCGGTGGAGCTGCCGTTCGGGGGGATGAAGATGTCGGGTCTCGGACGCGAGAACGGGCGGGCAGCGATTGAGCACTATTCGCAGCTGAAGAGCGTCTACGTCGCCCTGGCCGACGTCGACTCGCCTTACTGACGAGGCCGCGCGTGGCCGAAGAGAGTTTCGACTATGTGATCGTCGGCGCGGGCTCTGCGGGGTGCGTGCTGGCCGACCGCCTGAGCGCAGACGGTGCGCACACCGTGCTCGTGCTCGAGTACGGCGGCTCAGACCGGGCGCTCTCCATTCAGATGCCCGCTGCGCTGTCCATTCCGATGAACAGCGACAAGTACAACTGGGGCTACCACACCGAAGCGGAGCCGGGGCTTGGCGGCCGGCGACTGCACACGCCGCGCGGCAAGGTGCTGGGCGGCTCCTCCTCGATTAACGGAATGGTGTTCGTGCGCGGCAATCCCCAGGATTTCGATCGCTGGCAGGAAGAGGGTGCCCGCGGCTGGGCCTATCGCCACGTGCTGCCATACTTTCGCCGCGCCGAGCAGCGCGCGGAAGGCGCGGATGAGTACCGCGGGGATGCCGGCAGGGTACAGGTGCGCTGCGGCACCCTGGAGAATCCGTTGCACCGCGCATGGCTCGAAGCCGGCCGGCAGGCAGGCTACCCGGTCAGCGCCGACATCAACGGATTTCAACAGGAAGGCGTGGGTCGACTCGACATGAGCGTGGGCAACGGGCGGCGCTGCAGCACGGCGCGGGCCTACCTGCGCCCCGCCCTGCGGCGCCGTAACTTGAGCGTGCGCACCCGGGCGCGCGCAACCCGCATTCTTTTCGACGGCCGCCGCGCAACGGGTATTGGCTACCGTCGCGGCGGGCAGGAGCTCATCGCACGGGCGCGGCGGGAAGTGCTCGTCTGCTGCGGCCCCATCAATTCGCCGCAGCTCTTGAAGCTCTCCGGAGTGGGCCCTGCAGAGGAGCTGCGCAGCTGGGGCATTGCGCTGGTGCAGGAGCTGCCGGGAGTCGGGGAGAATCTGCAGGACCATCTGGAATTTTATTTTCAAGTCGCATGCAAGGAGCCCGTGACACTGTATTCGGCCATGGATCCGTTCAGCAAAGCGTTGATCGGCGCACGCTGGCTGCTGTTCAAGGACGGAATCGGCGCGAGCAACCAGTTCGAAACCGGCGGCTTTATCAGAAGCGCGGCCGGTGTGTCGTACGCGGATATTCAATATCACTTCCTGCCCGCGGCCGTGAGCTACGACGGCGCAACGCTCGTCAACGAACATGGCTTCCAGGCGCACGTCGGGCCGATGCGTTCGCAGAGTCAGGGATGGGTGCGCCTGCGATCCGCCAATCCCGAGGATCCGCCGCGCATTCTCTTCAATTACATGAGTCGCGATGCGGACTGGGTGCAGATGCGCGCATGCGTGCGCTTGACGCGCGAGATCTTTGCGCAGCGCGCCTTTGACCGCTACCGCGGTCGGGAGCTGCAGCCGGGCGTCGCGGTGCAATCCGACGCTGAGATCGACGCGTTCGTTCGCGAGCACGTGCAGACGGCCTATCATCCATCCTGTTCCTGCAAAATGGGGCGCGCCGAGGATCCGCTTGCGGTCGTCGATCAGGAAGCGCGCGTTCGCGGTGTGACGGGCGTGCGCGTGGTTGACTCCTCGATCATGCCATCGGTGACGACCGGAAATCTAAATGCGCCAACCATCATGATCGCGGAAAAGGCCGCCGATCATATTCTCGGCCGCGCATTGCTGCCGGAGTCGGACGCGCCCTACTATGTGGCGACCGATTGGCAGACGCGGCAGCGCTGAGCGCGCAGTCCACGACCCTGCGGTCTTCGCTACAATCGGTGACGACAATCGATCCCCCCGAGCAGGTTGATCGAATCAGGAGAGAGCTTTGGGAAAGCTTATCGACACGCGGCGTCCACAGATGTTCCCCGTCCTCACGCCGGCGCAGCTGGCGCGGCTGGAAGCGTATGGGAAGAAAGCGCGCGTCGAAGCGGGTGAGGTCCTCGCCCAGTCAGGCGAGCGGGAAGGTCGGATGATCGTCATCGTGTCAGGATCCGTCGAGATCCTGCGGACCGGCCTGGCGGGCGAGGAGCGCATCACACTGCACGGGCCCGGAGAGTTCACCGGCGAAATGAGCACGCTGCGCGGCGCGCGCAGCCTCGTCCGCGCGCGAGTGAGCGAGGCGGGAGAAGTTCTCATCATTGACCACGACAACCTGCGTAAGCTCGTCCAGACCGACGCGGAATTGAGCGAACTGTTCATGCGTGCCTTCATCCTGCGCCGCATGGGGCTCATCGAGAGCGAGAGCAGCGACATCATCCTGATCGGCTCACGCCATTCGGCGGGTACGCTGCGCTTGCAGCAGTTCCTCAGCCGCAATGGCGTTCCCTATCACAGCGTCGACATCGAAAGCGACGCCAATGTCGGGGACTTGCTCGAGCGCTTTCACGTCAAGGTGGATGAGGTACCGGTTGTCGTTTGCCGTGCGCAAAAGGTCCTGCGCAACCCGAGCAATGAGCAACTTGCAGAATGTTTTGGGATGAACCCGCAGCTCGACGATGCAGCGGTGCGCGACGTGCTCGTGATCGGCGCCGGCCCGGCGGGCCTTGCGGCCGCCGTGTACGCGGCGTCCGAGGGGCTCGATGTGCTGATCCTCGAGACCACCGCGCCAGGCGGCCAGGCGGGCTCGAGTTCGAAAATCGAGAACTACCTGGGGTTTCCTACCGGCATTTCCGGTCGTGCGCTTGCCGGTCGCGCCCTCGCGCAGGCACAGAAGTTTGGTGCCGACGTGTCGATCGCGACGAGCGCGGTGCGCCTGCGCTGTGACCGCCGCCCCTACGAGATCGAACTATCAAACGGCCACACAGTGCGCGCTCGCGCGGTCATCATCGCCACGGGCGCCGAATACCGGCAACTTGCGCTGGCCAATATCGACCGCTTCGTCGGCGTCGGTGTCTATCACGCCGCAACCTACCTGGAGTCGCGGTTGTGCGCGGATCAGGAAGTGATCGTAGTGGGCGGTGGCAACTCCGCCGGGCAGGCCGCGGTTTATCTCTCCAACGGCTGCCGGCGCGTAAACATCTTGGTCCGCTCGGGCGGCCTTGCCGACAGCATGTCGCGCTACCTGATACGGCGCATCGAGGAGACTCCCAATATCACATTACGGGTGCGCACCGAGCTTACCGCGCTCGAGGGCGACGATCGCCTCGCGCGCGTGACGTGGCGCAGTGCAGCCGACGCCGCCGAGACGACGCGCGACATCGGCCATGTGTTTCTCATGACCGGCGCCGTCCCCAACACGCGCTGGCTGCAAGGTTGCGTACCACTCGATGACAAGGGCTTCGTGCGCGTCGGTTCGGATTTGCGCGCGGAGGATCTGATCGCAACGCGCTGGGCGCTGCCGCGGGCCCCGTATCTCATGGAGACGGGCGTCCCCGGCATTTTTGCCGTCGGCGACGTGCGCTCGGGTAGCGTCAAGCGTGTGGCTTCGGCCGTCGGCGAGGGATCCATCAGCATTCAGCTTGTGCATCGCGCGCTGCAGGAGTAAGCCGCACATGAGCCGGCTCGAGGAGATTGTTTTTCTGTTTGATGTCGACAATACGCTGCTTGACAACGACGGCATCGAAGCGGACATCGGCGAGCATTTGCAACGGCAGTTCGGAGTCGCGGGGCGCGAGCGCTTCTGGGCCCTCTTCGAGGCCCTGCGCAGCGAATCCGGCTTCGCGGACTATCTGGGCGCGGTGCAGCGCTACCGCCTCGAGGCGCTGCCGGATCCGCGAGTCCTCGAGCTTTCCTCCTTCCTTCTCGAATATCCGTTCCAGCAGCGGCTGTTTCCACGCGCGCTCGAGACGCTTGCGCATATCGGCGAGTTCGGCCGCACCGTCATCCTCTCGGACGGCGATGCGGTGTTTCAACCGCACAAGATCCGGCGCGCGGGGATATGGGAGGCCGTCGAAGCTCGCGTTTTGATCTACGTCCACAAGGAACGCATGTTGCAGAATGTGCAACATTTGTATCCTGCCGAGCGCTACGTCATGGTTGACGACAAGGCGGGGATTCTTGCCGCCATGAAGGAGATCTGGGGCGCGCAGCTGACGACCGTCTGTCCGCAACAGGGCCACTACGCACGCGCCAGCCTCAGCATGGCATCATCGCCACGCGCCGACATAACGATCGAGCACGTGGCCGAGCTCATCGATTGCAGCTATTCGGATTTCTTGCTTTCGGCTTGAGCCGCGAGCGCAGCTGCAATTCGATCTGTTAGGCCGGCGAGCGCGCGGCTCATCGCGGCCGCCACGGCATCGCCGCTGGCACTGCGGGCCTCGACCGCTACTTCTTCGGCGCCGCGGGCGCTTGCAGCATTCGGCGTTTGCAGCAGCCATGCCGCGTGCAGCGTCACGGCGCCATGCTCGTCGGCGGCAAATTCCTGCACATCGATGTACAGATGGCGGCGCGGCTCGCCGGCGGCCGGCTCGTTGGGGCTCGCCATCGTCCCGGGAGCGAAGCGCGCGGCGAGGTCAGCGGCGGCCACGCGGCGGATCATATCCTCAAGCGGTGCAGCCCAGCGCTCAAAGGTCGCGATCTGCAATTGGTTGGATGTGCTGCGGCGCACGAGCTCCAGACGATCGAGCTCGCCGGGAATCGTGACGCGCTCGACGCGTATCGGGATCTGCACGCTCAAGGTGGCGCGCGCTGCACTCGGAGCAATCTCCGCCAAGGCAAAATAATGCGTCGCTGGGCTCGACTGACAGGCGCCGAGTAGAGATGCGGCCGCGCAGATGACCGCCGAACGCAGCGCCGCGCTCATGGCTGAGAGTCCTCCTTCTTGCCGCGAATGAGCGCTTCGGGATGCCGGTCCAGATAGTCCGCCAGCGCTTTTACGGAACGCGCCGCATCCGTGAGCTCTTGCATGAGGCGCGGCAGGTCCGTGCTCTGTGCCGCGTTGCTGCCGAGTACGTTACCGGCCTGCTCGAGGGTTCGTTGTGCCGCCTCTGCGCTTTGCCGCAGGCTGTTGATGAGCGGCCCAATCTGCGGCTGCACATCGCGCGTGATTTCCTCGAGATGCGTCAGAGTGCGATCGAGCTCTTTCATGGCATGACTTAGTTCAGGGCCGGCAGTGGCACGATCAATGTGGCTTAGGATGCGATGCACTGATTGCAGAATTTGCGTGACGTCGACCGAGGGCGCGCTCGGGATCTGCAACTGCGAATCGACACGTTGGATCCGCGCCGGTGCTGCATCCGCTACCAGATCCAAGGAGACGAGCTTCTGGCCCGTGATAAAGCTTGCCGAGGTCAAGCGTGCGCGCAGACCTTGCTTCACCCACTCATCCAGGTGCGCCGCGAAATCCTGCGCGAGCTCCGCTGCCGAGCGCGCCGGTCCATTCACGACCTTGACCCGCGTGGGATCAAGCTCGATGACCACCGGGGTATGCAGGAGGTGGCTGCGATCGTCGTACTCCAGCTCGACGTGCTTCACCTGACCGATCTGCGAGCCCAAGAGCTCTACCGGCGATCCATGCTCGATTCCTGAAACCGCGCCACTAAAATCGACGCGGTAGAGCAGGGGCGTCCCCCGCGGTTCCTTCTCCGCGCTGTTCTTGTCCTCGTACAGGCGAAACGGCGCGCCCGCAGGACTCGGCATGCCGTCCAACGCACTCGCTGGAGTCGTGAATTCGACGCCGCCGCTCAACAGCTGCTGCCACGATGAGGCGACTATGTGAACGCCTTGCGCCCCCAATGAGACATCGACGCCGCTCGCATTCCAGAAGCGTGATTCCGGATGGACGAGCCGATCGTAGGGTGCGTGCACGAAGGCGTAGATGTTGATCTTCTGCGTCTTCTGATCGAGCGCATAGCCGAGAATCTGCCCGACCGAGAGCCCGCGATAGAAGATCGCCGAGCCTTGGTTGAGCGAGCTGAGCTGCGATGCATGCAGCATGAAGCTGCGCCCGGGCACGTCAGGCTCGAGGATGGGCGGCGCCTCTAATCCCGTAAACTCCGTTTGCGGGCTGCCGCGGCCGGGATTCATTTCGATAAAGACTCCCGAGACGAGGGTTGACAGGCCTGAGATCCCCTCAGCGCTGACGCGCGGCCGGACGATCCAGAATTGCGTATGTTCATTCAAATAGGGCGTGGCCGAGCGAAGCATTCGCGCCCGCACGATGACGCGCGACAGATCCTTCGTGAGCTTGACCGATTCGACCGTGCCCAAATCGACATCCTTGCGGCGGATCCTGGTCTGCCCTGATTGGATGCCCTCGGCGGCGTCAAAGATGATTGTGATCGTAGGCCCGCGCTGCGCGAGTGCGCGCCAGCCGATGCCGATGACGACCGCGACGGCAATGACTGGGATGACCCACACTAGGGAGAGCCGTCGCCCCGGTGTCACCCGCGCCTGGGGCTCCTCTGCGGGCGGCTCGGTCAAGCGTTGTTCCTCGCTGCATCCCACATCAAACGCGAATCGAACGCGCGCGAGGCGATCATGGTCACGACGACCACGGCCGCGAAGGCGATCGCACCGTACTCGGCGCGCACCTGACTCAGCACCCCAAATTGCACGAGGGCCACGAGAATTGACAACATAAACACGTCAATATTCGACCAGCGGCCGATGAGATCGATGACGCGATACAGGCGCGTACGGGCGACGAGGTAACGATCGGAGCGCTGATGCGTCAGCAGCAGCATCCATGTAAGACCAAATAGCTTCATCAAAGGAATGACGATGCTGGCGACGAATACGAGCACGGCGAGCGGCCACAGGCCGGCGCGGACCAATTCGCGGACCCCGCCCAGAATTGTGTTGGGGTCTATGCTACCGAGCTGCTCGATCGTGAGGATGGGCAGCAGATTGGCCGGAATCAGCAGAGCGAAGCCTGCAATCACGAGCGCCGCGGTGCGATGCAGGGCGTACGGCTTGCGGTCGTGCAGGACGGCCTCGCAACGAGGACAACGCTCGCCGGCGTGCGCCTGCGGCACGGGCAGCTCGCAGGCGATGCAGTTGATCGTCGCGGTCCCTGGTGCGAGCGCGCGCCGCGGCCCGAGGGCGTCCCAAACGCGCCGTTCATCAAGTTTCGCGGCGAACAACAGCAAGACGAAGGCCGACGCCATCAAACACCAGCCGCCCAGGCCTACGTTCACGAACGCGATTTTCTGCAGGCGGCTGTAAGCAACGCACGAGCCTACGAGGTAGACCTCCACCATCATCCACGGGCGCATGTGCTCCGTCCAGCGAAATAGCCTGCCAAGCCGCGGCTGGCCGCCGAAGCGGATGCTGCCCAATACGACTACCAGCAGCGTTAGATACGTGAATGGAATGGCGATGGTGAAGGCCGCCACCAAAACCGCCAGCAATTCAAAGCCACCGCTCCACAGCGTTGCAACGCCGGTTGACAGCCAGTTCTCGCGCTGCGCACCGCGCTCGGTAACGCTCATCAGGGGCGCAAGGTTGGCGGGGATAAAAAGGAGCAGCGCCGTGATGCCCAATGTGAGGGGCACATCGATCCCGCCGCGGTTCCGGCGCGTCAGTACCTTGTCGCACTGGATGCACTGTGCAATTTGGCCCGGCGCGAGGGGGGGCAACCACTGGGCAAGTGCGCAGTCGGGACATGAAATGCGTTCAGCGCGGTTACGCTCGAACATGGGGTGCTACGCAGTCGCGGACTCGCACAGCTCGTGGCCTACAAGAACCGTATTGCAGCGCCCGAGTTCTCGGACAAGTATTCACTCTCGTGCCTTCACTATCGCGTGCTGCGCGCCTTGGTGATGTTAGCAGAGTCGGCGGCGCGCGACGATTGGCTACCTCGTGTGATCTAGCGTTATCGCCGATCGCATCGCCGTCAGCAACTCTACGGCGGACTCATAACGATCCAGCCGTTGGCACGTCGCGCTACGGCGCTTGTCAGGTAGCACTCGACTGTGGACACGGGTGCGTTCTGCGTGACGGATCATACACATATGCCGACCGAGTGATTGAAGCTGTGAGTCAGGCCACGGCGGAATGCATTTCTTAACACTTTTTTGTCTGGGTTTTCCGCGACGTGTACGCAAAGCTAGCCGTCACAAATCGTCGCGTGGACGCCGGAGGCTTTAATTTGTCTCTTGCTGGAGTCCGAAAAGCGAGAGGGTTATGAAGATTCAGTGTTACACGCAAAAGCTTCTGCTATCCGTACTGGCGACTGGACTTGCGCTGCCGGCGGTCTGGGCTGGTGAAGCTGCAGCGCCTGTAGTCGTAGTGCCGACAGCGCCTGGAACGATCGTGGGAATCGTTACGAATGCGTCAAAGCTCCCCGTTGTACGCGCGACAGTGACGGCTGTAAGAATCGACGGCGGCGGCATTCGCGCAACGATATCCGGAAGCGACGGCATCTATTCGTTTGCCGACCTTCCGCCCGGCGCCTGGTCTCTTACTGTGCAGGCTGACGGGTATCCGGAATTTGCGGTGCCTTCCCTTGCAGTCGTTGCGAGCAAAGCCACTCGGTATGACATTGTGATGGCCGGAGCGTCCGCTCCTGCCGGAGCTCCAGCAGCCACTCCCGCGTTGGTGGCCCAGACAGTAGCCGAAGCTCTTCAAAAGCCTGAGGCTCCCTCCGGCGTCGATAATTTTACCCCGTTTGCATACGGGGATTTCACCTGGCTTAACGGCAGCCCCCGCAACCATTCACCCGCGTTCGACACGAAGTTTTTCACGCCCGACATCCGATTGGACGTCAGCTATATAGACGACTTCAACCACCCACAGGACCACACGATCGTTGGGTCCACGGAGGAGTTCCGTTCGAACGAAGTCCAGCTGGAGCAAGTCAGTATCGGAGGCGATTTTCATTGGGACAATGTGAGAGCGCGCTTCCTCTCCATGATGGGGTTGTTCGCCACGACGACGCCGCGCAACGACGCGAGCGCCGGTGTCGGCCAGTGGGACCTTCGCGACGCTTACCGCTACCTCTCAGAGGCGAATGCCGGATATCACTTCAATGTGAGCCACGGCCTAAATGTCGACGCGGGAATCTTCGTTTCGTACATTGGCTTATTCAGTTACTACAACTATGACAACTGGGCTTATCAGCCCTCTTACGTGTCATCGAACACACCCTGGTACTTCAATGGGCTGCGAATCCAGTGGTTCCCGACGAACACACTGAAGATCGAGCCCTGGATCATCAATGGATGGCAGTCCTACGCCAAGTACAACGCCCATATGGGCTTTGGAGGACAGATCCTGTGGATGCCGCAAGAATGGCTCAAGCTCGTCTTTAACAACTATGGCGTCGGGCAGGACAACCTGGCGAATACCCCCGGAAATCCGCTCGCCCATACGAGTCGACTTCACACCGACGATAGCATCGAGGTGAGGTACTACAACAATCCAACTGGCGGCGGAGGGGTGAGCAAGATGGCCTTCTCCCTCACGTTGGACGCGGGATGCCAGGAGGGAGGCGGAATCCATTGCACGGGCGGGGGACCCAACAAGAGCAGCTTTCTCGGTTGGATGCTCTACGACCGTACCTGGTTCCACAACGACCTCTTCGCGGTTACGGTTGGTGGCGGCGCGATGAACAATCCAAGCCGCTATCTGACCTTGCTTCCGCCGATCAATGGTGCGGATGCCGTGACAGGTTCGCCTTACTTCCAGGAGACCACAGGGTTAGGCGCCTACCAGTGGGATACAAATATTAATCTCCAGTACATGCCCAAAGAGTGGCTCACCTGGTGGTCGGAATTGGGTTTCCGCCATTCAAACGTTCCGTACTTCGCGGGCCAGGGCGGTGTCACGCCGCCCGGTGGTAACAATGGCTCGCCGGCAGACTATACCTGCACGTCGGGCGCTTCGGCCGGAACGACTAATTTAGCGAAAGCGTATGCCGCGTGCGGTGGCCCCGGCAGCGTCTGGTATCCGGATCTTCGCACGCGCGAGGCCATGCTCTCGTTTGGACTCCTGGTCAAGTTCTAGCCGCTCTTATGGACGTGGCATTTGTACTGTTCGTGGTCATGCTTTACTCAGTCACCCACTGCCTGATTTGGGCGATTTCGCGGCTCGGGAATGTCAAATGATCGGCGTGTACGCACTGAGCGCGCTGCTTGCCCTGGCGCTTGGCGCGTATCTCCTGTACGCCCTTATCCGGCCGGAGAAGTTCTGATGACACTTGCGTCCGCCACGCTCATTGCCATGCTGCTTGTCGCTGTGTCGCTCCTTGCAAAGCCGGTAGGCCTCTATCTTGCGAATGTCATGCAGGGCAAGCCGATCTGGGCTTTGCGCATGGGTGCGCGCGCGGAAGCCTTTGTATATCGGCTCGCGGGCGCCGACCCTGCCATCGAAATGGACTGGAAGAGATACGCAATCGCACTGCTGGTGTTCAATTCACTCGGCGCATTATTCGTCTATCTTTTGCAACGCCTGCAGGCATGGTTGCCGCTCAATCCTCAGCATTTTGCAAGCATTTCACCGGATTCAGCGTTCAACACGGCGGTCAGTTTCATCACCAATACAAACTGGCAGGCCTATTCCGGCGAGTCCACCATGAGCTATCTCACACAGATGGCTGGGCTTGCGGTGCAGAACTTCCTGTCTGCGGCCACTGGAATCGTTGTGGCAATTGCGCTCATTCGCGCGTTTGCGCGCCATAGCACGGCAACCATCGGCAATTTCTGGGCGGACGTTACGCGCGCGACTCTCTATGTATTGCTGCCGATCTCGACACTGCTTGCGATTGCCTTTGTGTCGCAGGGTGTGGTGCAGAATTTCAGCGCCTACAAGGATGTGACGACTGTCGAGACCCTGGCGTACCAGCAGCCGAAGACTGACGCCCAAGGCAACACCATCAAGGATGCGGCCGGCAATCCTGTGCAGGAGACGCTGACGACCCATACGCAGACGCTGCCGATGGGTCCCATGGCATCGCAGGAGAGCATCAAGGAGCTTGGCACCAACGGCGGCGGATTCGTCAACGCAAATTCGGCGCACCCCTATGAGAATCCAACGGCGTTTTCGAACTTTCTCCAAATGCTCGCCATTCTGCTCATTCCGGCGGGGCTGACGTACACATTCGGGCGGATGGTCGGCGATACGCGCCAAGGCTGGGCGGTATTCGCGGCAATGGTGATTCTGTTCGTGCCGCTGGTTGCGACCGCCGTGTTCAACGAGCAAGCAGGTAATCCGCGCATCGCTAGGCTCGGCGTCAATCAATCGCCGAGTGATCTGCAGTCAGGCGGCAACATGGAGGGTAAGGAGGAGCGCTTCGGAATCGGCGCCTCGGCTGTGTTTGCAACGGTGACGACCGGCACCTCCTGCGGTGCGGTCAATTCGATGCACGACTCGTTCACTCCGCTCGGAGGCTTCGTGCCGCTCTTTCAGATGCAGCTCGGCGAGGTGGTATTCGGTGGCGTCGGCACCGGGCTGTACTCGATGCTGATATTCGCAATCATCGGCGTCTTCATTGCGGGACTCATGATCGGCCGCACGCCAGAGTATCTGGGCAAGAAGATCGAAGCGTTCGAGATGAAGATGAGCTCGATCGCAATCCTCGTAATGCCCTTCATCGTGCTAATCGGCACGGCCGTGGCGGTTTCGGCGACCGCCGGCAAGGCGGGCGTCGCGAACCCTGGCGCACACGGATTCTCCGAGATCCTGTATGCGTTCACGTCGGCTGGCAATAACAACGGTAGCGCGTTTGCAGGAATTTCCGCCAACACCGTCTTCTATAACACCGCACTCGGGCTTGTGATGTGGGTCGGACGTTATTGGCCGATCGTTGCGGTACTCGCGGTCGCGGGTTCGCTCGCGGCCAAGAAGCGCGTGCCCGTGACTGTCGGTACCATGCCCACGCACGGACCGACATTTGTGATTCTGCTCATCGGCACGGTGCTGCTTGTCGGCGCGCTTACCTTCGTGCCTGCCCTGGCGCTGGGGCCCGTCGTGGAGCATTTGACGCTCTGGCAGCACTAGAGCCCGTATGAAGGCGTAATCCATGTCACGTCAGAAGCTATCCATGTTTGATCGTTCCTTGCTTATGCCCGCGATCGGCGATGCTTTTCGCAAACTTGACCCGCGCGTGCAGTGGCGTAACCCCGTGATGTTCGTTGTCTATGTCGGCGCGATTCTGACCACGGCGCTGTGGCTGCAGGCGCTCGCTGGCCGCGGCGAGGCGCCCGGCTGGTTCATCCTGAATGTTGCGATCTGGCTGTGGTTCACGCTGTTGTTTGCGAACCTTGCCGAGGCCCTGGCCGAGGGTAGGAGCAAGGCGCAGGCGGCGGCGCTGCGCGGCCTGAAACAGACCGTGATGGCGAAGAAGCTTGCGGATCCGCAGGATCGCTCGTGCCGCAGCGCTGTTCGGGCGAGTGAGTTGCGGCGCGGCGATGTGGTGCTGGTGGAGGCGGGCGACTATATCCCCGCCGATGGCGAGGTGCGCGAGGGTGCAGCTTCGGTCGACGAGAGCGCGATCACGGGCGAGTCGGCGCCCGTCATACGCGAATCGGGCGGCGACTTTTGTGCTGTGACGGGGGGAACCCGTGTCATATCCGATTGGATCGTGGTTACCGTTACGGCCAACCCAGGCGAGACGTTCATCGATCGCATGATCGCCATGGTTGAAAGCGCCAAGCGCCAGAAGACGCCGAATGAGATTGCGTTGACGATCCTGCTGGTCGCGCTCACTCTGGTGTTTCTGTTTGCCACGGCCACGTTGCTGCCGTATTCGCTCTACAGCGTCGAGGTGGCCAAGCTCGGCACACCGGTCTCCATTACCGCCCTCATTGCGCTCCTCGTTTGCCTGATACCCACGACGATCGGCGCACTGCTCTCCGCGATCGGAGTGGCCGGCATGAGCCGCATGATGCAGGCCAATGTCATCGCGACTTCGGGGCGGGCGGTTGAGGCCGCCGGAGATGTTGATGTTCTGCTGCTCGATAAAACGGGCACGATCACTTTGGGCAACCGCCAGGCCGCGGCATTTATGCCGGCGCCTGGCGTCAGCGAGGAAGAGTTTGCGGGGGTCGCGCAGCTTGCGTCGCTCGCCGATGAGACGCCGGAGGGCCGCAGCATCGTCGTCCTCGCCAAACAGCGTTTCAACATGCGCGAGCGCGATCTGCAGTCTCTCGCGGCGACCTTCATCCCGTTCTCGGCCCATACGCGCATGAGCGGCGTGAATATCGGTGCGCGCCAAGTGCGCAAGGGCTCTGCGGACGCCATTCAAAAACTCGTCGAAGGGCTCGGCCAGGTCTTCCCCAAGGTAATCCAAACGACCGTTCAGGAGGTCGCTCGGCGCGGCAGTACGCCGCTCCTCGTTTCCGATGATGCACGCGTGCTCGGCGTCATTGAGCTTAAGGATATCGTGAAGGGCGGCATCAAGGAGCGCTTTGGCGAGCTGCGCCGCATGGGAATCAAGACGGTGATGATCACCGGTGACAACAAGCTCACGGCTGCGGCGATCGCAGCGGAAGCAGGCGTCGATGATTTCCTGGCCGAAGCCACTCCGGAGGCGAAGCTCCGCTTGATTCGTGACCACCAGAGCCAGGGGCGGCTCGTGGCCATGACCGGAGACGGCACGAATGATGCGCCGGCTCTTGCGCAGGCGGACGTAGCCGTCGCCATGAACACGGGCACGCAGGCGGCCAAGGAAGCCGGCAATATGGTCGACCTCGATTCCAATCCCACCAAGCTCATCGAGGTCGTCGAGACGGGCAAGCAGATGCTGATGACTCGGGGCTCCCTCACCACCTTCAGCATCGCGAACGACGTCGCCAAATATTTCGCGATCATTCCCGCGGCTTTCGCGACGACTTACCCACAGCTGAATGCGCTCAATGTCATGCACCTGGCGAGCCCGCTCTCGGCCATCCTCGCTGCCGTCATCTTCAATGCGGTCATCATTGTGTTTCTGATTCCGCTGGCATTGAAGGGCGTGAAGTATCGGGCGCTCGGGGCGGCGGTGTTGCTGCGCCGCAATCTGCTGCTTTATGGGCTGGGAGGCATTCTGCTGCCGTTCGTCGGAATCAAGCTTATTGACCTCGGCCTGGTCATGACTCGCCTGACGTAGAGGAACCCAGCGATGAGCGCAATCATTCGTCCGGCCGTCATTCTATTTGCTTTCCTGACGGTCTTGACCGGCATTGTGTATCCGCTTGTCGTGACGGCTATCGCAGAGGTCGCCTTCCCGTATCCGGCGCAGGGCAGCGTCATCGTGCGCAATGGCAAACTCGTCGGTTCGGAGTTGATCGGTCAGAGTTTTAGCGACCCCAAGTACTTCTGGAGCCGTCCATCGGCGACTTCCCCACAGCCTTATAACGGCACGGGCTCGACCGGATCGAACCTGGGTCCGCTCAATCCGGCGCTGATCGACGCTGTGAAAGCGCGCATTCAGGCGCTAAAGGCCGCCGACCCCAACAATAAAGCGCCAATTCCGGTGGACCTCGTGACCGCCTCCGCCAGCGGACTTGATCCGCATGTCAGCGTCGCCGCGGCGCAATACCAGATTAACCGGATTGCGCGCGCCCGCGGCCTGAGGGTGGGGGCAATCCAGGCCCTCGTCGCGGCGTATACGGAGGGCAGACTGCTGGGGGTCCTGGGTGAGGCGCGCGTTAACGTTCTCGAACTCAATCTTGCCCTCGATGCTCTGAGCGCGCGCTCTGCCGCCTTGCCGGCGCAATGATCAATGAGCCTTTCTTGCGGCCGGTAGGCAGGCGAGCTTCGCGGCTGTAGCCTTCCTGTATGGCGGAGGTGCGGCCCGATCCCGATCAGCTCCTGCGGCACGTCGAGAATGAGGAGAAGCGTGCGAAGCGCGGTCGCCTGCGCATCTTCTTCGGCTTCTCGGCGGGTGTCGGCAAGACCTACGCGATGCTCGAGGCCGCGCGCGCGGCACGCGCTTCGGCCACGGACGTCGTCGTAGGCTACATCGAGCCGCACGGTCGGGTGGAGACGGAGCGGCTGCTCGAGGGGCTTGAGAGGCTGCCCACGCTGGCAACGCGCTATCGTGGCATCGTGCGCGAGGAATTCGATCTCGATGCGGCGCTGCGCCGCCGTCCAACGATTCTGCTTGTGGACGAGCTCGCTCATTCCAATCTCGTCGGCGGGGAGCCCGCGCCACGTCACCCCAAGCGCTGGCAGGATGTCGAGGAGCTGTTGGAAGCCGGCATCAATATTTGGACCACGGTAAACGTCCAACATCTTGAGAGCCTGAATGATCTCATCGCACAGATCACCGGCGTGCAGCAGCGCGAGACGCTTCCCGATCACGTCTTCGACGAGGCCGATGAGCTGGAGTTGATCGATCTGCCGCCCGACGACTTGCTGGCGCGCCTGCACGCCGGCAAGGTGTACATACGGGACGAAGCGGCGAACGCGGTCGAGCGTTTCTTTCGCAAGTCGAATCTCTTGGCGCTGCGCGAGCTTGCGCTGCGGCGGGTTGCAGACCGTGTCGAAGCGGCCGCGCGCGCCTCGATTGCGACCGGCGAACCCTCGCGCACGCGCTTGGCGAGCGATCGTATCCTCGTGGCTGTGGGTCCCGACGCGCAGGCCGAACAGCTCGTGCGAGCGGGCAAGCGCGTCGCCGATGCTTTGGATGCGCAGTGGATCGTCGTCTACGTGGAGACGCCAGCCTTGCTGCGTCTGTCGGAGACGGAGCGCAATCGGCGCATCGATCTGCTGCGATTGGCGGAGTCGCTGGGCGCGGAGACCGTCACGCTCGATGGTCCGTCGGCGGCGACGACGCTGGTGGAGTATGCGCTGACGCGCCACGCCACGCGGCTGATCGTGGGCTCTCCAAAGCGGCGCGGATGGCGGGCGTGGCTGCGGCCGTCGACGACTACGGAGCTCGTGCGCCGCGCGCGTGATTTCGATGTGCTGACGATTGCCCCGTCCCAGCGCACGGTCGGACTCGCCGATTCCAACGGGATCTCGCGTTCATCTGCCGCAGACGATACGCAGCCGCTGCGGTGGGACCGCTATGGCTGGGCGTTGGCGAGCGCAGTGGTATGCACCGGCGCTGCGTTTCTCATGTATCCGCGCTTCGAGCTCTCCAACCTCGTGATGGTCTATCTTTTGGGCGTGATGCTCGCCGGCCTGCGGCTGGGCCGCGGCCCCGCGGCATTGACGGCGCTGCTGAACGTCGCCGCCTTCGATTTCTTCTTCGTGCCGCCGCGGTTCAGCTTTGCGGTGTCGGACGCTCAGTACTTGGTGACCTTTGGCGTGATGCTGACCATTGCTCTCGTTATCGCCAACTTGATGGCGAGCGTGCGCCAACAGACCCGGGTCGCGGGTGCGCGTGAGCGGCGCACGGCTCTCCTCTATGCCATGAGCCGCGAGCTTGCCGTGACGCGCGGCGTGGGCAATATGGCGCGCGTTGCCGTCAAACACGTCGCAGAAGTCTTCGATTGCCTGGTCACGGTTCTCTTGCCCGACAGTGCGGGCCGATTGCACTATCCAAGCGAGGCACCCCTCGAGGCTTCCCTGCGCGGCGCGGATCTCGCCATCGCGCAATGGGTCGTCGATCACGGGCGGCGCGCGGGACTCGGCACAGACACTTTGCCGGCGGCGCCTGCCTTGTATCTGCCGCTGGGGGATGAGCGTCCGGCGCTCGGCGTCTTCGCCGTACTGCCCAGCAACCGGCGCCGCGTGCTGCTACCCGAGCAGCGCCATCTGCTCGAGACGTTTGCCGGTCAAATTGCGCTCGCCCTCGAGCGCGCGCGCCTGGCGGAGTCGGCCGAGACTGCGCGTGTCGCCGCCGAGAGCGAAAGCCTGCGCAATACCTTGCTCGCCTCGATTTCGCATGACCTGCGCACGCCGCTCGCGATTCTCGCCGCCGCCGGCAGCACGCTCGCAGAGCACGGTGCAGGCCTGGATGCCGCGACGCGCACGTCGCTGGCGCGCTCGATCGAAGGCACGGCGCGCGAGATGTCGGAGCTCGTCTCCAACGTGCTTGACCTGACACGCTTCGAGGCGGGCGAAGTCGTCCTGCGGCGCGATTGGCAGGCCGTGGACGATCTCGTCGGTACCGCCTGGCAGCGTCTGGAGACGCGACTCGCCGCGTATCCGATCGAGCTGTCGCTGCCGGCGGAACTGCCGCCCGTATTCGTCGATGCCGCGCTCATCGTGCAGGTATTTTCCAACCTGTTCGACAACATCGCCAAGTACACTCCTGCAGGCACGCGCGTGCGTGTTTCCGCGCTGGCCGAGCGGCAGCTCGTGCGCGTCTACGTCGATGATGAGGGACCGGGCCTGCCGGCAGGCGAGACGGCGCGGCTCTTCGATAAGTTCCAGCGCGGTACCGAGGAGGGCGCGATCGCCGGCGTCGGTCTCGGTCTTGCCATCTGCCGCGCGATCATCCGCGCGCACGGCGGCAGTATCGAGGCCCATCAGCGTCCGGGCGGCGGCGCGCGCTTCGAATTGACATTGCCGACCGCGGAGCCCGCGCCGTGACGCAGGCCATGCATCTCATTCTCGCGGTCGAGGACGAGCCCGCACTGCGCAGCATCCTGCGCGCGTTGTTTGAAGCCCAGAATTACCGCTTCGCCGAGGCCAGCACCGCTGCACGCGCGGAGATTGAGGCGCGCACTCACAAGCCCGACCTCATGCTCGTTGACCTCGGGTTACCGGACGGCGATGGGCTCAGCGTCGTTCGCCGTGCGCGCACCTGGTCTGCCGTTCCCATCATTGTGCTCTCGGCGCGCACAATGGAGGAGCAGAAGATTGCGGCCCTGGATGCGGGGGCCGATGACTACGTCACGAAGCCCTTCAGTGCGCCGGAATTGCTGGCGCGCGTACGCTCGGCACTGCGGCGGGTCGCGCGTCTTGAAGATGGAACCTCCGCTCTGGCGATTGGCCCTCTGCGCATCGATCTGGCGAGGCGGGAATCGCAAGGCCCCGGCGGCCAGGTGCACATGACACCCCTGGAGTATCGGGTGCTCGAGTGTCTCGCACGCCAAGCCGGGCTGATCGTGCGGCAGGAGCAGCTGATTCGTGAGGTTTGGGGCCCGGACCGATTGGGTGATTCGCGCAGTTTGCGGGTCTGTGTCAAGAACCTGCGCAGCAAGCTCGAGCCCGATCCGCGCCGCCCAAGGTACCTCGTGACGGAGGTCGGGCTTGGGTATCGGCTGCGCACGGACGAGCAGCCGGCGACCGATGGGTCATGAGATGAGGGGAGGGCGCGGCGCGCGGCGCGCCTCTTCGATGATCCAGGCGCGAAACGCCGCAATCTTGTCGATGTCGAGGTAGCTCGCGGGGCAAACGAAAAAATAGGCACTTTCCATCGGAATGATGGTGCGGCTTGCGATCGCAAGCCTGCCGCTCTCGACGTCGAGTGCCACCAGACTCCAGCGCGCGAGCGCCAAACCATGGCCCGCGCCCGCAGCGCGCACGACGCTCACCGAATCATCGAAGATCGCGCCGCGCCGCTCTTCGGCAAAGAATGCGCTTTCATCAGCAGCACCGCCCAGCCAGGCGCGCCACGCTTCGCTTTCCTCATGCAAGAGGCGATAGCGCCGCAGGTCCGCGTGGGTGCTGACGAGACCGTGCTTCTTCAGAAGCTGTGGCGTGCACACGGGCACGACCCAGTCATCGAGCAGCTTTTCACAATGCAGTTTTGGCCAGTTGCCGGCACCGAAGCGGATCGCCGCCTGTACGTCCGAGTGCCCAAAATCGACAATCTGGTCAGAGGTGTGGATGCGCACATCAAACTGCGGGTGGCGCGCATTGAAGGCCGGCAGTCGCAGCAAGAGCCATTGCTGCAAGAACGATGCGAGCATGCTGACCGTGAGGGGTCCGGTACGCTGCTCCAGCCGCGCTTCGTTGATTGCACGCTCGAGCTCGGCCAGCCCGTTGCGTACGCGTGGCAGCAGCTGAACTCCCGCGGCCGTCAATTGTGCAAGCCTGCCGCGACGATGAAACAGGGGTGTGCGCAGGTACTCCTCAAGCGCGCGAATCTGCATGCTGACTGCGGCGCCGCTCACCCCGAGGGCATCCGCGGCATGACTGAACGAGGGATGTTCGGCTGCGGCGACGAAGACCCGCAAACTTGCGAGCGGCAAGCGGCGAAAGCCCGGTGCAGGTGTGCGTAAGGATTTTCTCGTGGCGCGCTTGGCAGTCGGCATTAAAGGCCCCCGGCCCGCGGCATGCTGGCACGGCTTTGTCGTGGCCGTCCAGCATGCCGCGGGCCCGGGGGTGGCGCTAGCCGGCGCTGTCCGGCGACTGTGCCGCGACGCGCACCCGGTAGCCCGCGTGGTGACGCGCGGTCAGGTTCGCATCATTGACCCGCGCCACCGTCGCGGCGATGGCCTGGTCGACGCACTTGCGCTGCAGAGTCTGGCGGGATCCCGTCAGGCCGTCGTAGGTCTCGCACACTTCCGCCGCGGCGTGCCCGATTCGCTCGTAGAGCACGGCGGCATCCGCGGGCCGTGACAGATCGAGATCACGGTAGCTGACGGACTGAGTGAGCAGCTCTTCTGCGCCCACTTGAACGACGGCAAAGCCGAGGAGATGAATGGCAACAGTGATGGAGCCCAGGACTAGGAGTGGTAGTGACTTCGTATTCATGATCGCCTCCTGACGTATCGAGTGAGGCTATGCTCGCAGCAAGCGCCGGCGCGAGGTGCCGATGTGCTGAAGGTCGATTCAGGAATGCTGAAGGATGCGGGGTCGCAACTGGACGCTCGCCCCCTAAGGTCGTACCGTGCGCGGTATGGCCTCACTTACCTCAAAAGGGACTCTCATGAAACTCTGGTCAAGCTGTGCGCTGTTCGGCGCGCTCGCCGCCGCTTCGGCTTATGCGGCCCTTCCCAATGGGCATATGGCCCCGGATTTCACAACTCAGGCGTCGCTCGCCGGCAAGCCCTTCACCTTCTCGCTCGCCGCGGCACTGAAGAAGGGCCCGGTGGTACTGTACTTCTACCCCGCCGCCTTCACCCCAGGCTGCACCGTGGAGGCCCATGACTTCGCCGAGGCGACTGACAAATTCAAAGCCATGGGCGCCACGGTGATTGGCGTCTCGCATGATTCAATCGATACCTTGAACAAATTTTCGGTGAGCGAGTGCCGCAATAAATTTGCGGTCGCAGCCGATGCGGATCAGAGCATCATGAAGGCGTACGACGCGGTGCTTGCGGCCAAGCCCGAATACGCCAACCGCACTTCCTATGTGATCGCGCCCGATGGCACCATCGTCTATTCATATACCGCAATGGATCCGGGGCAGCATGTGGCGAACACGATGGCCGCGGTGGAGAAACTCAAGCCCGGCATGAAGAAGTCGTAAAAGAGTTGGCGCACAAGAGTGCGGGCGCCCGCGCTCCTGTGCGCCGTACGCACGCGTCACCTTTTGTCGCGGTTCTCGCGAATCGAGTCCTTCACGCCGCCCACGACGTTCTGAACCTTGCCGGCCACTTCGTCAGCTTGACCTTGGCGCTTGAGCTTTTCGTCACCCAGGACTTTGCCTGCCGCCTCTTTGACTTCGCCGACCTTTTGTTTCACAGCGCCCTTGATGCGATCGTTATCCATGCCAATCTCCTGTTCGCCAGCCGGTTATTCGGCCGCTCCACCTGCTGAACGCAACGAGGTGGGGAACGTTCCGTGTCCACGGGTGTAAAGCGCGCTCGGGTGCGCTAGCATTTTCCGTGCTAAGGTCGCGCCGCGCCTAGAGTTTTCGCGCACCGTCGCGGGGCCCGGGCCGAGGAGTTTTTTGATGCCAAGCGCCTATTTTCCGTATGGGATCGTGGAGTTGCCGTTCTGGGGCTATGCGCTGGTCACCTTCGGCCTCATCCAGCTCATGTTTCTCGGCATCACTTTATATCTGCACCGGGATCAGTCACACGGGGGCCTCGCGCTGCATCCCGCCCTGCGTCATGTCTTCAGGTTCTGGCTCTGGTTCAGCTCAGGCACGGTGACCCGGGAGTGGGTCGCCGTCCACCGCCGCCACCACGCCTTCGCCGACCAGCCGGGGGATCCGCACAGTCCAAAGATTTTCGGACTGAAGAAGGTGGTCCTCGAAGGCTATGAGCTCTACACCGCCGCCACGCGCGATCCGCAGATCCTGGATTACTACGGTCGCGGCACACCGGATGACTGGCTCGAGCGCCGTCTCTATGGCCGCTGGCCTGCCGCTGGCCTCGTTCTATTCATAGCGGCGGAACTGGCACTCTTCGGCGTACCCGCCATTGTGATGGTGGCCGTCCACCTGGCCGCCCAGCCGTTCTTCGCGGGCGGTGTGATCAACGGCGTCGGCCATCGCTTGGGCTATCGCAGCTTCGAGATGCCTTCCACCGCGACCAACATCGTGCCGTGGGCGCTCTTTCTCGGTGGCGAGGAGCTGCACAACAACCACCATGCGTTCCCGCGCTCGGCGCGCTTCGCGGTACAGCCCTGGGAAATCGACATTGGCTGGCTGTGGATCAAGCTCTTTCGGGCGCTGGGGCTTGCCGAGGTGCGCCGCGTCGCGCCGCAGCCGCACTTCGCGCCGGCGCGCAACCTGGACGCAGACACCGCGCGCGCTCTTTTCATCAATCGCATGCACGTGCTGCGTGACTATGCACGCCGTGTGGTGAAACCGGTGTGTCGGGAGCTCGCGCGGCGCGAGCCGGTGGGCGCCGTCCCGCGTGTCGCGCCCATGCTGCTGATCCGGCATCCCGCGCTCCTTGCGGAGGAGGCGCGCCGTATGTTGAGCGAGCTGCTGGCGCGCTACGAAGTGCTGCGCGCCGTGGTCGAATTCCGCGACAGTCTGCAGCACGCTTGGAACGCGGCCGCGGCCAACCAAGCAAACGCCGTGCAACAACTGCGCGACTGGTGTGTACGTGCCGATGCGAGCGGCATCCGCGCGCTGCGCGATTTTGCCGTCGGGCTGCGCGACTACGCCGACGCACCGGCGTAAAGAGAACAAAAAGGGGAAGCATTCAATGCGAATCGGTGTGCCGCGAGAAATCAAGGTTCAGGAATACCGCGTCGGACTCGTCCCTGAGGGCGTACGCGAGCTCACCAGCGCCGGTCATGAAGTGATCGTCGAGACGGGCGCGGGTGCCGGCATTGGTGTCTCGGACGCGCACTATGAGTCGGTCGGTGCATCGATTGCGGCGGGCGCAGCGGCCGTCTTCGAGCGTGCTGAGCTCATCGTCAAGGTCAAGGAACCGCAGCCGAACGAATGCGCCATGCTGCATGCGGGGCAGGTGTTGTTCACCTACCTGCACTTGGCGGCGGATGCTGCGCAGGCCGAGGGGCTGATGCGCTCCGAGGCGACCGCGATCGCTTACGAGACGGTTACGGCTCCGAATGGATCGCTGCCGCTGCTGACACCGATGAGCGAAGTGGCGGGGCGCATGTCGATTCAGGTCGGCGCCGCTTGCCTGCAAAAGGCAAACGGCGGCTTTGGCGTACTTCTGGGCGGTGTGCCGGGCGTCCCGCCGGCAAAAGTCGTGATTCTGGGCGGCGGCGTGGCCGGCACGCATGCCGCCGAAATGGCGGTCGGATTGCGCGCCGACGTGACGGTGGTCGACCGCTCGGTGGATCGGCTGCGCGAGCTCTCCTCCATTTTTGGATCGGCGCTGCGTACGGCTTATTCGACCACCCAGGCGATCGAGCGTCTCGTGCAGGATGCGGATCTGGTCATCGGCGCAGTGCTTGTCGTGGGAGCCACCGCTCCGAAGCTCGTCACGCGCGCGATGATCAAGAAGATGAAGACCGGCGCGGTGCTGGTCGACATCTCGATTGATCAGGGCGGCTGCTTCGAAACCAGCCGGCCGACGACGCATGACAAGCCGACCTTCGTCGTCGACGGGGTCATTCATTACTGCGTCGCCAACATGCCGGGCGCCGTGCCGCGCACTTCGACCTATGCGCTCACGAATGCGACGCTTCCGTACGTGCGCGCGCTCGCGGGCGGCTGGCGTCAGGCTCTGCAGCGCGACCCGGGACTGGCGAGCGGACTGAATGTGCACGCGGGCCACATCACGCACGCCGTGGTCGCCGAGGCGCTGAAGGCCGCAGGGCATCTGCGCGCTTGAGCAGGCTCGCTCGTAACGCTAGGCTATGCTTGTGTCAGTAGGCGCAAGCGCGCTTCGCACCTGCAACCCAAGGAAATGCACGATGAAGATGTCTTTGTGTCTCGTAGCCTCATTGCTGGTCGGCGGCGCAGCGATGGCTGCCCCGGTGACCTATCAAGTCGATCCCAATCACACCTTTCCGAGCTTCGAGGCCGATCACTTCGCAGGCATGTCGGTGTGGCGCGGCAAGATGACGAAGACCTCGGGCACCATCGTCCTCGACCGCCAGGCGAAGAGCGGTACCGTCGACATCACCGTCGATGCATCATCGATCGACTTCGGCCACCCGAAACTCAATGAGCACGCCAAATCGGCGGAGATGTTTGACGTCGCTAAGTATCCCGCGATTACCTACAAGGGAAAGATCGAGAAATTCAACGGCGACGCGCCGGCCGAGGTGCACGGCGAGCTCACCATGCACGGTGTGACGAAGCCCGTGACGCTGACGCTCAACCAGTTCAAATGCATGCAAAATCCGATGACCAAGAAGGATGTGTGCGGCGCAGATGCTTCGGCAACCCTCGATCGCAGCCAGTACGGCATCGACTACGGGATCAAGTACGGCTTCAAGATGGACGTGAAACTGCAGATTCAGGTCGAGGGCATTCGGATAAGCTAACCGCCCCGGCCGCGCCGCAGGCCCTCATGTAGAGGCTCCTTCGAGGTGTCTGCACGTGCACGACAGCGAACTGCTCGAGTTGATGATTGCCGCCGCGCTCGAAGCCGGCGCCGCCGCGCATGACATCTTTCGCGGCGACCTCAAGCTCGCGCACAAAAAGGACAACTCGCCCGTCACGGCTGCGGATCACGCCGCCGAAGCGATCATCCTGCAGCGCTTGGGCGCGCATTGCGCCGACATTCCCATCATCGCCGAGGAGGAGGTCGCCGCGGGGCGCGTGCCCGCCATCGGGCCGACGTTCTTTCTCGTGGATCCGCTCGATGGCACGCGCGAATTCGTTGCGGGACGCCCCGAGTTCACGGTCAATATTGCGCTGGTGCGTGCGGGCACACCGATGCTCGGCGTCGTGTATGCCCCGGCCGCGGGTGCACTCTTTGGCGGCGACGTCGCAGCCGCGCACGCCTTCCGTGCCACCGCGGCGCACGGCGGCGCCGCGGCAGGCGCGCGTACGCGCATCCATGTGCGGCCGGCACCGCCTGCGGGGCTGACTGCGGTCGCTTCCCGTTCGCACGCAAGCCCCGAGACGCGCGATTACCTGAAGGGATACAAGGTCGCGAACATGGTCTCGATTGGCTCGTCGCTCAAATTCTGCTGGGTGGCGAGCGGCGAAGCGGATGTGTATCCGCGCCTCGGGACGACGATGGAATGGGATACGGCGGCGGGACATGCGGTGCTGCTTGCCGCGGGCGGCAGTGTCGTGAGCGCGGCGGGCGGCCCGCTCCTTTACGGCAAGCCGGGATTCACCAATCCCTGGTTCATCGCCACGGGCTCCGTCGCTGCGTTACCCGTTCCCTAAACGTGTACGGTCGCCACCGCGCGCCGCCTCGCGGTGCCGCGCAGTTCGTCGCATTAACGCAACTTAAACGGCCATTCAATGGGTCTCGTAGCGGGCCGCGAGGTGGAATACTGATCAAGAAAATCACGCAGGGCTTTAATAAATATGGCTTTAAGTTTTTTCGGAAGGGCCTTGATTCCACATATGGCATGATTCAAGATATGTGGTAAGTGGGGGATTTGTAACGCGTTGAGCGAGCATTCAATCGCTTGCTGGGCGCCAGTAATTTCAACGTCAAGAATCGGGGACCACCATGCGGACCACCCGGTCGGCGCACGCTACCTAGCGCCAATGCAGCGTACCTCTGCACGATCTCCCGCTGCGCCGCAAAGACAAGTTTGCGCTCCGCGCCGCATCACGGCCTGGCGAACACAGACCGTAAAGATCTCCGCCGCCATAACTTCTGCGTAACAGGACTGGGCCCAGCATGAAATCCAATCCGGAAATCGCGCCCTTTGCCGAGAGGCCAGCAACGCCGGCGCTTCCGTGGTGCACATCAAGTTTCAAGGGGATCAAGCAATGAACTCGAAGATCTCATATGCGGTAGCGGCCATTTTGGGAGGCGTATCCGTCGGAGCGGCCGCTGCTGAGCCCGCAACCGACACGAGCAACGCGGGCACGGACTCGATCGCCGAGATCACCGTCACCGCACAGCGCCGTAACCAGAACATCCAGGACGTGCCAATCTCGATGCAGGCATTGACGGCGCAAACGTTGCAACAGCTCAACGTCTCGACGTTGGACGACTACATCAAGTACCTGCCGAACGTCACCACGGCGAGCAACGGTCCCGGCCAGAACGAGCTGTTCATGCGCGGCCTGAGCGCCGGTTCACAGCCGAGCCAGGGCAGCGCCTCGACGGGCTTATGGCCGAACGTCGCGATCTATCTGGACAATCAATCCGGGCAGCTGCCGAATCGCAACCTCGACATCTATGCCGCCGATCTAAATCGCATCGAGGTGCTGGAGGGGCCGCAGGGAACGCTGTTCGGCGCCGGTGCCGAGGCGGGCGCTATCCGCTACATCACCAACGAGCCGAAGCTCGACGTGACCGAGGGGAACGTCAAGGCTGGCTATGGAGCGACCGCGCACGGCGATCCGAATGCCGACCTGACGGCGGTGGTGAACCTCCCGCTGATCGCCGACACCATGGCCGTGCGCGCGGTGCTCTACACGGATCGACGCGGCGGCTACATCGACAACGTGCCCGCGACTTTCGCACGCAAGGACACCGATATCGGCATCCCCTATGCGAACTTTCCGGCGGTCGGCGGGCACTGCCCGGACGGGCAACCGAACAATGGCTATTGCGTGCCGCCCGGCAGCCCGACCCTCAACAATGCCAGCCTGGTCGGCAAGGCCATCAATCCCGTTACCTACCAGGGAATACGCGTCGAGGCGCTGTACAAGTTCAACCAAGACTGGAACGTGCTGATCACCCAGTCATACCAGGATATGGACTCGCAAGGCGTGTTCTATCAGCAGCCCAATGCCTCCGATGGCGCGCCGCTGCAGCCCCTCGAGGTCACGCTCTTCAACCCCTCGTATGACAAGGACAGATTTGAGAGCACTGCGTGGACGGTGAATGGCAAGTTCGGCGATTTGAAGGCCGTCTATACCGGTGGCTACCTGGTCCGCAACGTCAACCAGGTCAGCGACTACACCAATTACGCGCGCGGCGTGTATGCCGATTACTATCAGTGCTATGGTCCGGGAAGCTACACCCCACACCTCAAGGCAACCTGCTTCTCACCGAGCGCCATCTGGCACTCGGTCGAACGCAACACGCATCAGCAACACGAATTTCGCCTGAGCACGCCGGACGAGTGGCGCTTGCGCGCCATCGGCGGCGTGTTTTGGGAGAACAATACCCTGTACGACCAGACCGGCTGGGGTTACAAGACCGTCCCTTCGTGCACGGCGACCGCGCCGCCGGCCGGTGCCGGATGTTTCTCGGACATCGGCACGTTCCCCGGCTCGACTGTTGTGAATTCCGGTGTTCAAGCCGCCCCCACCTCGTTCTATCAGGACACGGTGCGCACCACCAAGCAGACCGCTTTCTTCGCGTCGCTCGACTACGACCTGATTCCGAAGGTGTTGACGATCACGGCGGGCACGCGCCATTACCGCTTCGACACCACTTCGAAAGGCAGCGTCCTTGGCAGTTTTTACTGCTTCGGGACCGGGGTCATTCCCGGTGGATGCCACGTCACAAGCCCGATACCCTCGAGTTTCAACCTCGACGCGGCGAATCTCACCGACACCGAGTCCGGTTTCAAGAGCCGCGCGAATCTGACCTGGCACATCGCGCCGGATGTCATGGCCTATTACACGTTCTCGCAGGGCTTTCGTCCGGGCGGCTTCAACCAGAACGGCGGTGCGCCGCATGCCTTCGTTCCGACCGCACCCGGAGGGCCGCAGCAGCCGCAGTATCTGATCCCCAAGTCGTACACCTCCGACAAACTGACGAACAACGAAATCGGCTGGAAGGCGGAATTTTTCGACCACCGCCTGCAGTGGAACGGGGCCCTGTATCGCGAGAGCTGGGACGACGTTCAGATCGCCTTCTTCGACCCCGGGGTGGTCGGCAACATTTTCTTCAACACCAACGGTCAAAACTTCCTGATCAAGGGCGTTGAAACCTCATTGGTGGCCCGGGTCACCACGGGGCTGACGCTGCAGGGTGCAGCATCCTGGAACCAGAGCCAGCAGACGAATTCGCCGGTGCTGACCAACAACAATCCGGCCAGCCCGAACTTCGGCAAGCCGATCACGTTCGCCTGCCGAGACTGGGGTCCCGTCATCGGCACCTACGGTGGCTGTGCTTCAGTCGTCAACCCCTTTGGCCCGACGGGCGCCCCGAGCGCCGATGCGCCGCCGATTCAGTTCAGCCTGCGCGCCCGCTACGATTGGAGTCTCGCCGGAGGATACAACCCTTTCATTCAAGCGAGCGCCTCGCACAGCGGCCATTCATTCACGCAGGCGGGTGCGAATCCTTTGCAAGGACCCGGAGCCATCGCCACCGGCCGGTTGCGGTTCGAGAATCCCGCTTACACGACCTACGACGCGTCATTCGGCGTTGCGAAGGGTTCGTGGTGGGTCAACGTCTACGCAGAGAACCTCACCAATTCGAACGCCAGCGTGTTCGTGAGCACCGATCAGTTCATCGTCGCGCAGACGCCCCTGCGGCCGCGGGTCCTGGGAGTTGCGGTGGGCTCCAGCTTTTAAGCACTGAGTTTCCGCCGGCCTGAGCGTCGCGCACCGCAAAACGGCGCGCGCCCGGTATCTTCGGGTGCATGATGCCCTCGTGCCCACCTCATTCGATCTATGAACCAACTGTCGGCCGTGGAACTCGAGGTCCGGCGTATGGGCGAGCTCATGCAGGAGCACCACTTCGCCGAGGTCCTGCGGGCGGCGGATGCGCTGCTCCTCACGGTCCCTGAGAATCGTGACGCTCTGTATCTGCGCGCGGTGGCGCAACGCAGGCTCGGCGATATTCCTGCGGCGCTTGCCACGCTCGCCGGACTCGAGCGACAGCATCCGCGCTTCACCCGCCTCTACCAGGAGCGCGGCCATTGCTTCGTCGCACTGCGGCAGGCACCCGAAGCGATCGAGGCGTTTCTGCGCGGCGTGAACATGAATCCCGCCTTGCCAGCCAGCTGGAGCATGCTCGAGGGCCTGTACCGCATGATCGGGCAGACTGGTAACGCTGCGGCCGCCGCCGCGCACGTCGCGAAACTCAAGACACTGCCTCCGGAGGTGGTGACGGCCACCGTGCTATTCGCGGACGGCGAACTGGCGCAGGCCGAGCAGCTGATCCGCGCTTTTCTGCTCAAGCATGGTCACCACGTCGAGGCCATGCGTCTCCTGGCGCGCATCGGCATCGAGCACGACGTTCTCGATGACGCCCAACTCCTACTGGAAGGGGTGCTCGACCTGGTGCCCGAATATCACGCGGCCCGATTCGACTACGCGCAGGTGCTGAGCAAGCGCCACATGCACCAACGGGCGCAGGAGCAAGCTGAGAAGCTGCTCGAAGCCGATCCCACAGACCGCAACTACCGCACGCTCTATGCTATGACACACGTCGGTCTCGGCCGGCATGACCGCGCCATCGAGCTCTACCGGGAGCTATTGCCCGGGGCACTGCAGCCGGCTGAGTTGCATCTCTCGATCGCTCATGCGCTCAAGACGCTCGGGCGTCGCGCGGAAGCCATCGCCGAGTACCGCGTGGCGGCGGCGATCGGCGGCGGCTGTGGCGACGCCTATTGGAGTCTGGCGAATCTTAAGACCTACCGCTTCGAGGAGGAGGAGTTACGGCAGATGCGTGCCGCGGAAGCGGCAGCCTCCACCTCCGTGGTGGATCGCTACCATCTGTGTTTTGCGCTCGGCAAGGCGCTCGAAGACCGGCAGCAAAATGAAGGTTCCTTTGAGTACTACGCCCGCGGCAACGCGCTCAAGCGCTCCACCAGCCGCTACCGGCCGGAAATCTTCGAACTCAACACTCGCCTGCAGATCGAGGTCTGTACGCCTGCCTTGTTCGCTCGCAACAAGGATGGCGGCGCAGGCGCCGCGGACCCCATATTCATCGTCGGGCTGCCACGCTCGGGCTCGACACTGCTCGAGCAGATTCTCGCATCACACTCCGCGGTCGAAGGCACCCAGGAACTCGCCGATATCTCGCGCATCGTGATGGACTTGCAGGGCCGTGACGTGGAGCGCGTTGATCCGCGCTATCCGGCCGTACTGGCGCAGATGCGTGCCGAGGATTATCGCCGCCTCGGCGAGAAGTATCTGAGCGATACACGCATCTACCGCACCGGCAAAGCGCGTTTCATCGATAAGATGCCCAACAACTTCCGGCACATCGGACTGATCCACTTGATGTTACCCAACGCGAAGATTCTCGACGCGCGGCGCGAGCCGATGGCCTGTTGTTTCGGTAACTTCAAGCAGCTATTCGCGCACGGCCAGGAATTTGCCTACAGCATTGAGGACATCGCGCGCTACTACCGCACCTACCTCGAGCTCATGCGGCACTGGGATGCCGTCCTGCCTGGGCGCGTGTTGCGGGTGCAGCACGAGGACGTGGTCGATGACCTGGAACGCAATGTTCGTCGATTACTCGACTATTGCGAGCTCGAGTTTGAACCCGCCTGTGTCGAGTTCCACAAGACCGAGCGCAGCGTGCGCACGGCGAGTTCAGAGCAAGTACGCCAGCCGATCTATCGCGAGGGCCTCGACCAATGGCGTCACTACGAACCCTGGCTCGGAAGCTTGCGCGAGGCCCTCGGCGACGCCCTCACGCGTTACCGCGACTAGCCGGGAGCGGCGCTGCTGCTCTCTATCAGGGGGCGCGAGCGCGCACCACGGGAGTGCCGGGCGCGTCGAGCGGCAGGCGCGTGGTGAACTTCTTCGTACGCAACACGAAGCTCGTATTCACCGAGCGCACGGCTTTGGTCTGCAGCACGTATGTGCTCAGAAAGTGCTCATAGGCTTGCATGCTGCCCGCCACGATGCGCAGTAAATAGTCATTTGTGCCGCTCATCGAGTGACACTCGAGCACCTCCGGACGATGGGCAATCAGCTGGTCAAACTGCCGCACGCTCTCGGGATGATGGTTTTCGAGCGTCACCTGCGCATAGGCGAGGATGGGCAGGCCGATGGCCGAGGGGTGCAAAAGCGTCGCATAGCCTGCGATGAACCCTTCCTCTTCCAGGCGGCGCAGTCGCCGCCAGCACGGCGCGCTCGACAAGCCCACGCGCTTCGCCAGATCCTGGTTCGAGATGCGCGCATTCGCCTGCAGCTCCTCGAGGATGCGTCGGTCTACGCGGTCGAGCGTCCGGTTCATTGCAGCCTCAGTCTAGCAAGATTATTGCTGTAATCGGGCATTTCCGGGCAATAAGAGCAAGATAATTTCCGCCAATGGCGCATAGGATGCATCGTCGCGTTAAGGGACGATCCAATGCAGACCGACTGGGCACGGATCGCGTGGCTCATGCAGGCCTCGCGGGCGCTCGATGCCATCGAGGAATCGCAGCTCCTGCCCGAGCGCAAGATCCTCTATCAGTTCTGCGCCCGCGGCCACGAGCTCGGGCAGTCGCTCCTCGGACTTCTATTGACGGACCGCCACGACGGCGTCGGCGCTTATTATCGTTCGCGTCCGCTGATGCTGGCGCTCGGCTTGCCCCTGCAGGAGGCCGCCGCGGGGCCGCTGGCGCGCAGTCTCTCCTCGAGCGGCGGCCGCGATATCGGTGTCGTGTTCAACATGCCCAGCCACGGCGCTGCGACGGTGCTGCCGGGCTGCGGCGGTGTCGGGACGCAGTACACACCGACCGTCGGTTGGGCCCAGGCCATTTGCTACCGACGCGACGTGCTGCGCGATGCGGCGTATGCCCAGAGCATTGCAGTTGCGCACGGCGGGGATGGGTCGATAGCGACCAACGGCTTCTGGTCCGCACTCACCATTGCGACGACTCTGCGTCTGCCGGTGCTGTTCTACATCGAAGACAACGGTTACGGCATCTCCGTACCCGCCGAGCTGCAGACTCCCGGCGGAAATATCGCCGCTAACCTACAGTCGTTCGCGAATCTTCTGGTCTTAAGTGGTGACGGCACGAGCCCGGGCGAGGCGGCGGAGCTTACCGCGCGCGCCGTGTCGCTGGTGCGCGCAGGCGGGGGACCTGTCTTACTGCGGCTCACCGTGCCGCGCCTGTCGGGTCATTCGGGGCAGGACACCCAGAGCTACAAATCCCCCGAGCTCCTCGCGCGCGAGCGTGCCCGCGACCCGCTGCATCAGCTGCACCGCTTCGCCGTCCCCGCGCACATGTCGGAAGCCGATTGGCTCAGTACCGAAGCGGCCGCCCGCCAAGCGGTCGAGGAGGCGGTCGCCGCAGCGCTCGCGCAGCCGCCGCCGGCGCCCGAATCGCTGCGCCATCACGTGTTCTGCGAGACCGGCGCAGAGGGCAAGGCCGCGCTACAGCGGCAGGGCGGAGCCGCGCCCGAAGGGCATGAATTTCCGGCCACATCAACCACGGCGGCGCCTGAGCCTGCGCGCATCAACATGCTGACGGCGATCCGCCGTACGCTCGACGTCGAGCTCGCCAGCAATCCCCGGCTTCTCGTCTTTGGCGAGGACGTCGGTCCCAAGGGCGGCGTGCACGGCGCCACGCTCGGATTGCAGGAGAAGTACGGCCGCGGCCGCGTATTTGACACCAGCCTGTCCGAGGAGGGCATTGTCGGCCGGGCTGTGGGCATGGCGCTCGCAGGTCTGGTGCCGGTCGCCGAGATACAGTTTCGCAAATACGCGGATCCGGCTGCCGAGCAGTTGAACGACTGCGGCACGCTGCGCTGGCGCACCAACAATCGCTTCGCCGCGCCGCTCGTGGTGCGCATACCGGGGGGATTCTTCAAGTGCGGCGACCCGTGGCACAGCCAGACCAATGAGGTGGCCTGGGTGCACGGCATCGGCTGGCGGGTCGCGGTGCCTGCGAATGCTGAGGACGCGGTGGGGCTGTTGCGCTCGGCCCTGCGCGGCAATGACCCGACGATTTTCTTTGAGCACCGCGCCATGCTCGACGGCGCCGCGGCACGCCGCCCGTATCCGGGCGACGCCTTTGCGCTGCCCTTTGGCGTAGCCCGCCGGGTACGTTCCGGCGCGCAGCTCAGCGTCATCACCTGGGGAGCGATGGTGCAGAGATGCGAGCTCGCGGTCGCGGCGGCGGGCGTTGATGCCGAGGTGCTTGATCTGCGCACCTTGTCGCCGTGGGACCGGGAGGCGACGCTCGCCTCGGTCAAAAAGACGCGCCGCTGTCTCATCGTGCACGAGGACAACCTGACCGCCGGGTTCGGCGCGGAAATTGCGGCGACGCTCGTTCAGGAGGCATTCTTCCACCTGGATGCACCCATTGAGCGGCTTGCCATGCCGGATACTCCAAGTCCCCACAGCCCCATCCTGCTGGAAGCGGCCCTGCCGAGCGTTCAGGCAATCGCGGCAGCCCTGCAGAGGATCGCGCGCGCATGAGCACCCTGATAGAGGTTCGCGCGCCCTCCGAGGAGAGCGAAGGCACCCGCTCGCAGGTGCTGCGTTGGCTGAAGGCGATCGGCGAGCGCATTGCGGCGAACGAACCTCTGGTCGAGCTCGAAACGGATAAGGTCACCGTGGAGCTTCCCGCGCCGGCGAGCGGCGTGCTGCGCCAGATCTTGAAGGGCGCGGGCGAGGAGGTCGCACCCGCAGAGCTCTTGGCGCAGATCGAGCCCGACGAACGCTCGGCCGCCGCGACCGGGCGCGCAGCGCAGCCACCACCTGAAGTCTTGGGCACGGCCGCGCCAGCGCCTGCCGCTCACGGTGCGCGCGACCAGCTGAGCCCGGCCGTTCGCCGCCTGATGGTCGAGCACGCGCTCGCCGTGAATGAAGTTGAGGGTTCGGGGCAAGGCGGCCGCATTACCGCGGAGGACGTTCTGCGGGCCGCGCAGGCGCGGCGCGGCCGGGGCGCGGCTGCCGCGGATGCGATCCCGATGCCGGATGCGCCGCCGGTCGCGCACCGCGTGCCGCACTCGCACATGCGCAAGCGGATCGCAGCGCACATGGTGCAGAGCCTGCTGCACACCGCGCCGCACGTGACGAGTGTCTTTGAAGTGGATCTGGGCGCGGTCCTGAGCCATCGCAGCACAAACCGTGCGGCTTTTGCGCAGCGCGGTGCCGCACTCACACTCACCGCCTATTTCGTCGCCGCGGCGGTCGATGGCATCCGCGCGGTGCCGGAGGCGAACAGCCGCTGGAGCGAGGATGCGCTCGAGATCTACGACACGATCAACATCGGCATCGCCACCGCTCTGGAGGGCGGCGGTCTCCTCGTGCCGGTCCTGCGGGCGGTGGAGTCGCGCGATTTGTTTGACCTCGCCCGCGCATTGAACGAGCTCGTCGCGCGTGCCCGCGCCGGTGAACTTACGCCTGCCGACCTGCGGGGCGGCACTTTCACGCTCTCGAATCACGGCACGAGCGGCAGCCTTTTGGCGGCGCCCATCGTCATCAATCAGCCGCAGGCGGCGATTCTGGGCATCGGCAAGCTCGAAAAGCGCGCCACCGTGATCGAGGAAGCCGGCGGCGAACGCATCGTGGCGCGGCCGAAATGCTACGTGACGCTCACGATCGACCACCGCGTTCTGGATGGCCGCGATGCCAATCGCTTTCTGCAGGCGTTCGTCGCACGCCTGGAATCCTGGCCGCCTTAGAGAAGGTGGCTGCGCAGCGAAACAGCTTTGACCAGCACCCACACGGAAGAGCCCAGGTGCAGTCCGAGCGACGCGACCGCATCGCGCGTGACGCGCGCGAGCACGCGCGCGCCGCCGATGTCGACGATCACAATTTTTGCCTCGTGATCATCGTCGCGGATGCCGGCGACGACGCCGGCGATCGAATTGCGCACACTCAAGCCGAGCGCCGGCTGGGTTGCGAGGATGAGATCGCGCGCGAGGAGCTGCACGCGCGCGCGCGCACCAATGCGCGCCCGGGCTGCGCTCACGAGCAGCGTGCCGCGGCCGAGTGCGAGGCGCGCGAGCCCCCGAGCCGTATCGATTGCGCTGATGACGCCCTCGAGCACCGCGCCGACCGACTCGGCGCCGACGATGGCGGTGAGCTCGGGCCGCAGGCTGACCTCGTGCAGACCGCCCGCGGCCAGCACCCGGCCCGCCTCCATCAGCACCACATGATCGGCGAGACGCAGAACCTCCTCGAACTGGTGGCTCACGTAGACCATCGGAATGGAGAGCCGGTCGCGCAGCGCCTCGAGGTACGGCAGCACCTCGGCGCGGCGCGGCGCATCGAGCGAGGCCAAGGGCTCATCCAGCAGCAGCAGCCGCGGCTGTGACAGCAGCGCGCGTCCCAATGCGACACGCTGGCGCTCGCCGCCGGACAATGTATAGGGACGCCGGGCGAGCAGGGGTGCGAGCCCGAGGAGCGCCGTGATCTCATCGAAGCTGATGGCGTGCGCGCCCGCCGGCGCGCGCCTCTGCCCGTAGCGCAGGTTGCCGCGCACGCTCAGATGCGGAAAGAGGCGCGCATTCTGGAACACATAGCCGATGCGGCGCCGCTCGGCGGGCAACGAATAACCTGCCGCCGTATCGACGAGCAGGAGCTCATCCAGGCTGACGTTGCCCGAATCAGGCTCGAGAAGCCCGGCGAGGCACTCAACCAGCGTGGTCTTGCCGCATCCGGAGCGGCCAAAGAGCGCGACGATTCCGGGCGTCGGTGCTTGGAATGCGACCTCGAGCGAAAAGGCTCCGCGGCGCTTGGCGACGGCCACGGCAAGCATCAATGCCCCAGCCAGCGGCGCACGCGCCGCGCCAACCATTCGGCGAGCAGCAGGCCCGCGAACCCGAGCGCAAATGAGATGACCGCCAGGCGCGCCGCGAGCGCGTCGCCCGCCGGGGATTGAATCGCGGTGTAGAGCGCCAGCGACAAGGTGCGCGTCTGCCCGGGAATGTTGGCGACAAAAGTGATGACGGCGCCGAACTCGCCCAGCCCGGCGGCAAATGCCATGACGGCTCCGGCGAGAATGCCCGGCAGCATCAGCGGCAGCGTGATGCTCGTGAAACGATCGAGCGGGCCCGCACCCAAGGTGCGCGCCGCGGCCTCGAGTCCGCGATCCACATGCTCGAGCGAGATGCGAATCGCGCGCACCATGAGCGGAAAGGTCATGACGGCGGTGGCGAGCGCCGCGCCGTTGGTGCTGAAGGCGAGCTCCACTCCGAAGTGTGCGAAGAGCCAATGCCCCAAAGGTCCGCGGGTGCCGAACAGCACGAGCAGTACGTATCCCACGGCCACCGGCGGCAGCACCAGAGGCAGGTGCACGAAGGCGTCAAAGAGCATGCGGCCGTGAAAGCGCGCGCGCGTCAGGAGCCAGGCGACGAGAACCGCCGCCGGCAAACTGCACAACACACTGCGGCTGGCGACTTGCAAACTCAGGCGCAGGGCGTCAAGTTCGGCGGCGCCTAGAATCTCCTGCATGACCACTCGCACCCCTCGCCGCGGGTGCAATGACGCGGCGTGCGATTGGATGCTCGGGGGTGGCGCGTGCTCAGGTCAAGCGACGGATTTTCGGGCGCGCCAACTCCTAGCCCGTGCGCACGGCCGGATTGGACTCGGCCGCGGGCTGCATCGGCGCCACGCCCAGGCGTCTTTGCAGCAGGGGGCTCGTCGTCGTGTACTGCAGATGCACTTTTTCACCCGGACGCAGGTACTCGCGTACCGCAAATGCGGCGAGCGCGGCCTCGTGGAATCCGGAGAGGATGAGCTTTTTCTTGCCGGGATAGTCGTTGATGTCGCCGACCGCGAAAATGCCGGGGATGCTGGTCTGGAAGCGTGCCGTATCCACCGTGATGGTCTTCCTGTGGAGGGCAAGTCCCCACTGCGCGATCGGCCCCAGCTTCGGATGCAATCCCCAGAACACGAGCAGATGCTCGAGCGCCACGGCGCGCGTGACGCCGTCGGGCGTCCTCACATGCACGCCGGTCAGCGCGCCATCGGTCTCGACAATCGAGTGCACCTGAGCCTCGAGGAAGTCGAGCCGGCCGGCATCGCGCAGCGCGAAGAGGCGTTGTACGGAGGCCGGCGCTGCGCGGAATTCGCGGCGCCGATGCACGAGGACGATGCTGCGCGCCGTGTCGGCGAGCGCCAGCGTCCAGTCGAGGGCCGAGTCGCCGCCGCCTAAGATGACGAGATCGCGCCCGCGAAAGAGTTCCTGATCCTTTACCCGGTAGTGCACGCGGCTGCCCTCGTGGCGCTCGGCGCCGCTCACCGCCAGGCGGCGGGCCTGGAAGGCACCGACACCGCCTGCAATGATGACGCTGCCGGCATCGAAGCGCGTGCCGCGGCTGGTCTCGACGTCGAAGCGGCCATCGGCGCGCGGCTGCACGCTCGTCACCTCCTGGCCCAGATGCACACCGGGCGCAAACGGCCGGATCTGCTCGGCGAGGCGCTCGACGAGCTCGCGCGCCGTGCACACCGGCACGGCGGGAATGTCGTAGATCGGCTTCTGCGGATACAGCTCGCTGCATTGGCCGCCGATCTGCGGCAGCGTGTCGATGACCTCGGCGCGCAATCCCAAAAGGCCGAGCTCAAAGACCTGGAAGAGCCCCACCGGCCCTGCACCGACGATGACGGCGTCGGTGACGGTGGCGAGTTTGCCGCGTTCAGGCGACAAGGACGTTCTCCAGCGCCAGCGACGCACGCGCGGGCAGCCGCGCCGCATCCGTGAGGCCTTTCTCCCTCAACCAGTCGCGGTTGAAGAGCCGCGACCGATAGTTCGCGCCGCCGTCGCAGAGCACCGTGACGATCGTATGGCCCGGCCCCATCTCGCGCGCCACACGCACGGCGGCTGCGACGTTGATGCCGCTCGTGCTGCCGAGAAAGAGCCCTTCCTCGTACAGGAGGCGATACACGAAGCGCACCGTCTCCGCATCCTCGACGTGCACGGCGTCGTCAATCCGCGCGAGCGCCAGGTTCGCGGTGATGCGCGCGATGCCGATGCCCTCGGTGACCGATCCCGTGCCGGTCGCCTTCAATGCGCCATGGCGGACATATTCATAGAGGCTGCTGCCCGGCGGGTCCGCGAGCACGCAGCGGATCGCGCGGCGGCGCGAGTGCAGGAACTCCGATACGCCGGAGAAGGTGCCGCCGGTGCCGCTCGCGGCGACGAAGGCGTCGACGCGCCCGCCCGACTGCTCCCAGATCTCAGGCCCGGTGGTGGCCAGATGCACCTCGCGATTGGCGACGTTGTCGAACTGGTTGGACCAGATGGCGCCGGGCAGAGAGGCCGCCACACGTGCCGCCACCTTCTGATACTGATTCGGATTGCTGTAGGGGACGGCCGGTACCCGATGGACCTGCGCGCCCAGGCATTCCAGGAGCTCATACTTGGCGGGCGACTGATTGTCCGGCATGACGATCACACACCGGTAGCCGCGCTCGTTGCACACGTGCGCAAGGCCGATACCGGTGTTGCCGGCGGTGCCTTCAACCACGGTGCCACCGGCTGCGAGCTCGCCGCGCCGCTCGGCCGCGCTCACGATGGCAAGCGCCGCGCGATCTTTGACCGACCCTCCCGGATTCATGAACTCCGCTTTGCCGAGGATCTCGCAGCCGCTCTCCTCACTGAGCGCGCGCAGTCGCAGCAGAGGGGTGCGGCCGACCGCCCCGGAAAAGCCCGTGCGCACCTGCGCGGCGCTCGACTGCGTCAAGCGGGGACTTCCTGCGGCCCGGCGCTCTGCAGCTCGACGCCGCGGGCGCAGGACTGCGGCGCGCGGGCGAAGGCGGCGACCTGGCCCACGATGAGCAAGGCGGGCGTAGCAATGGCCGCATCCGCGGCGAGCTTCTCCAGCGTCGCCAGTGTGCCGCTCAGCACGCGCTCGCCGGGCAAGGTCGCCCGCTCGATGATCGCCGCCGGATGATCGGCAGCGGCCCCCGATGCGCGCAGGCGCGCAAGGATCCGGGACAGGTGCGCAACCCCCATGTAGAAGACCACCGTATGGTTGGGCCTCGCGAGCGCATCCCAGTCGAGTGTCTCGTCGTCAAGCGCATGTCCGGGTGCGAAGGTGACGCTCTGCGCGAGCCGGCGGTGCGTGAGCGGGATTCCGGCGCTCGCCGCCGCTCCGAGCGCCGCGGTGATGCCCGGCACGATGAGGTAGGCAATGCCATTCGCGGCGAGCGCCTCAATCTCCTCCCCGCCGCGGCCAAATATGAACGGATCGCCGCCCTTCAGGCGCGCCACGCGCAATCCCGCGCGCGCATGGTGGATCATGAGCTCGTGAATGCGCGCCTGCGCGTGCTGCGAGTCCCCGGGTTCCTTGCCCACGAAAACGCGCTGCGCATCGCGGCGTGCGCGCGCGAGCACTGCATCCGACACCAGTCGATCGTAGAGGATGATGTCGGCCTGCTGCAGCAGCTGCAGCGCGCGCAGTGTGAGCAGATCCGGATCGCCGGGACCGGCGCCGATGAGATAGACCTCGCCCGTCGCGGCGCGCCCGCTCGAGCCCGAAAGCTCGGTCGCAAAAGCCTCCTGCGCGCGCGCCTCGTTGCCGGCGAGCACCTGCGAGCCGACCGCGCCGCCAATGATGCGCTCCCAGAACGGCCGTCGGCCGCCGGGTGTGAGGGCGAGCTTCACGGCCGTGCGGCGCTCGCCCATGAAGCGCGCCAGCGCGCCCAATTTGGCGGGCAGCAGCGCCTCGATCTGCGCGCGCAGCCGCCGCACCAACACCGGCGAGCGGCCGCCGGAGCCGACCGCCACGATGACCGGCGAGCGGTCGATGATGGCGGGGAAGATGAAACTCGACAGTTCCGGGTTATCGACCACGTTGATCGGCACGCGCGCGGCGCGCGCCGCGCGCGCCACCGCCGCATTGACCGCGCCCGAGTCCGTCGCCGCGATGGCGAGCGCCGCGTGCCGCAGCTGTTCGCCAGCAAAAGCTGCCGCGATGTGTTGCACCGCGCCCTGCGCGGCGAGCCGCGCGAGCTCCTCGCCAAGGACCGGGGCGATCACCGTCACGCGCGCATTCGCGGCGAGCAGCCATTCGACCTTGCGATGCGCCACCTGGCCGCCGCCGACGACGATGGCCGGTGCGCCCTGAACCGCGATGAAGATCGGCAGATAATCCATAGACACCTCGATGAGGTCGTTTAAGCCAATGCCGCAGCGGCAGGGCGCACGCGCGGATGCAGGCCGCACTCGCGCGACGTCGACTCCTCCCACCACCAGCGACCCGCACGCTGCGCCTCGCCCGGCTCAATCGCGCGCGTACAGGGCGCGCAACCGATGCTGCGGTAGTGCCGATCGTGCAGTGCGCTGTATGGAAGCCGCCGGGCGCGGATGTACTGCCACACCTGCTCCTCGCTCCAATCGAGGAGCGGGCTTATCTTGTAGAGTCCGTATTGAGTGTCCCACTCCTCGGCCGCGCCCGCGGCGCGGGTGGGGGAGTGCTCGCGGCGCACGCCCGTCACCCAGGCGTTGAAGCCGGCAATCGCGCGCCTGAAGGGCTCGACCTTGCGCACCTCGCAGCAGGTGAGGCGCGCCGCCACGCTCCTCTTGAAGCCGTTGACGCCCTGAGCGCGGGTGAGGCTCTGCAGCGCCTGCGCATCCGGGTAGACGAGTCGAATCCGCGGCCCGTAGCGCTCCTCGAGTCGCTCCAGAAGCTCGTGGGTCTCCTCGGGGAGGCGCCCGGTGTCAATGCTGAAGATCTCGATCGCGGGAAGGTGCGAGGCGATGATGTCGGTGAGCACCATGGCCTCCGCCCCCAGGCTGTTGGCATACACGACCCGTGCATGCTCGTGCACCGCCGCGGCGAGCAGCTGCCGGGCGCTCGCGGCCTTGTGCTCCAGATCCAGTGTCAGTACCTCGCCCATAGCATGGAAATATAGCCAGCGCACGTGCCTCCCGGAACGAACCATTGCTTCTGAGCGGGTGCGCGCTGGTTATGGGGCGGTTACGAAATCTCTGCAGCTTTGCGGTAGGCTGCAGGCTTCCGCGCGGCCGCTGACCGCGATTGAGGATTCGATGAAACTGCACCAGTTGCGCTACCTGGCGGCGATCGCGCAGAGCGGGCTGAACATCACGGCCGCCGCGCAGAAGCTGCATACCTCGCAGCCCGGCGTCAGCAAGCAGATCAAGCTTCTCGAGGACGAGCTCGGCTTTCAGATCTTCGTGCGCGAGGGCCGCAATTTGACGCGCATCACCGCGGCGGGCCAGCAGGTCATCGAGCGCGCCCTGCGCATCCTGCAGGAGGCGCAGAGCATCCGCGATCTGTCGACGGAACTGCGCGATGAGGGGCGCGGCAGTTTGTCCCTGGGCACGACGCACACGCAGGCGCGCTACGTGCTCCCCGACGTCATCCGCGAGTTTCGCGGCCGCTATCCGCACGTGCGCCTGAATCTTCATCAGGGCACCTCCGAGCAGATCGCAGAAATGGTGGCTCAGGATCGCATCGACTGTGCGATCGCCACCGGCTCGGAGCAACTGTTTGCGGACCTGACGATCATGCCCTGCTACCGCTGGCAGCGCACCGTGATCGTGCCGCGCGCTCACCCCCTCGCCACCGCCGGCCGCCTGACGCTGCGCGCACTCGCCAATCACCCGCTCGTGACCTATACCTTCAGCTTTACCGGCCCGTCCTCCCTGCACGAGGCCTTTGCGAAGAGTGCTCTGGTGCCCAATGTCGCGATCACGGCGCGCGATGCGGACGTCATCAAGACCTACGTGCGCCTGGGGCTCGGTGTGGGAATCGTTGCGAGCATGGCGGTCGATGCGACCGAGGATGCCGATCTCGTGGCGCTCGATGCCTCACATCTGTTCAACCCGCACACCACCTGGATCGGGTTCCGGCGCGGCACGCTGCTGCGCAAATACATGTATGAGTTCGCACAGCTCCTGGCGCCGCATCTGGAGCGGCGCCTGATCGAGCGCGCGCACCGCCTGGGATCCGCCGCCGAGGTCGCCAAGCTTTTCGCGGACATCGAGCTGCCGCATCGCTAGTCACCGCTGCCGCACCGCCGCCCATTCCGGGGCGCCGGCCGCCTGATACGCGACGCTGTACCGGTCGAGCGCGCGCGCACAGGCTTCGAGATCCTCGCCCGCCGCCACCTCGAACGTATCAAAGCCGCAGCGGGCGAGCGCGAAGATGAGATCGCGCTTGACCGCGGGCCCGAGCGCGCGCAGCTCGCCGCTGAAGCCGAAGCGCGCGCGCAGCAGCCGCCCCTGCGTGTAGCCCCGTCCCTCACCGGGCGAGGGAAACTCCACCGCGATGAGCGCGAAGCGCTGCAGCTCGGAAGCTAACTCCTCGACCTTGTCGGCGGGGCCGATGCGCACGCCCAGGGGCTCTGCATATCCGGACCATCTTTGCGGATGGGCGCGCAGTTGCGCGAGCGCAATGATGAGGCCACGGGCTTCGGGCGGCGCCTCAGGATCGCCCTCGAAATGACGGAAGTCGTCGGCGATGATCTCACGCCGCCGCAGCACGCGACGCATAGACGCGCTCCTTGAAGGGCGCCATGCCGATGCGCCGATACGTGTCGATGAAGCGCTCGCCCTCGTCGCGCTGCTCGCGGTAGACGTCAATAATGCGCTCAATGGTCTCGGGCACGGCGTGCTGCCGCACCGAGGGACCGATGACTTCTCCCAGCGCCGTGAAACCGTTGACCGAGCCGCCGAGGGTAATCTGATACCACTCCTCGCCGTGCTTCTCCACGCCGAGAATGCCGATATGGCCGACGTGATGATGGCCGCAGGCATTCATGCACCCGGACATCTTGATTTCGATTGCGCCGAGATCGTAGAGATAGTCGAGATTGTCAAAACGCTTCTGGATATCGCGGGCGACGCTGAGGGTGCCGGCGTTGGCAAGGCTGCAGAAGTCGAGGCCGGGGCAGGCGATCAGGTCCGTCAGCATGCCGATGTTGGCGGTCGCGAGCTCTTCGCGGGAGAGCGCAAGCCAGGTCGCATACAGGTCCTGCTGGCGCACGTCCGTGAGCAGCAGGTTCTGGTCGTGCGCCACGCGCACCAGGCCAAAGCTCATCTCGTCGGCAATTCCCGCAAGCGCCGCCATCTGCGCGGAAGTCATGTCGCCGGGCGGTCGGCCGTGCGCCTTCAGGGAGACGAACACGGCGCGATAGCCCGGGACGCGGTGCGCCCGCGTGTTGTAGCGATACCAGGCGCGAAACTCGGGCTCGCGATCCGCGGTGGCGTCGATGTCGGCGAGATTCTCGTACGGCAGCGGCTTGAAGAACGCCCGCACACGCTCCACTTCCGCCGGCGCCAGGTGCGGCGCGTCGGCGCGCGCCGCGCGCCATTCCGCCTCGACCTCGTCGCGAAACTGGGGTGCACCCAAGGACTTCACCAGCACCTTGATGCGCGCCTTGTGGATGTTGTCGCGCCGCCCATAGCGGTTGTAGACCCGCAGAATCGCTTCGAGGTAGGCGAGCAGATCCGGTAGCGGCAGGAAGCTGCGGATCACCTGGCCGATGGCGGGAGCGCGTCCCAGACCGCCTCCGACCAGCACTTCGAAGCCGATATGACCGGCCTCATCGCGGCGCATGTGCAGGCCGATGTCGTGCACCTCGGAGGCGGCGCGGTCGGCCGGAGAGCCGGTGACGGCGATCTTGAACTTGCGCGGCAGGTAGGTGAATTCCGGATGCACGCTCGCCCACTGCCGGATGATCTCGCAGTACGGGCGCGGATCGTCGAGTTCGTCCGGGGCAACCCCGGCCAAGTGATCCGCGGTCACGTTGCGCACGCAGTTGCCGCTCGTCTGGATGGCGTGCATCTGCACCGCGGCGAGCTCGGCCAGGATGTCCGGGACGCTCGCGAGTGTCGGCCAGTTCAACTGCAGATTCTGCCGGGTGGTGAAGTGTCCGTAGCCCCGATCGTAGCGCTGCGCGATATCGCCCAAGGTGCGCAGCTGCGCCGCACTTAAGAGGCCGTAGGGGATGGCGATGCGCAGCATGGGCGCATGGCGCTGGATGTACAGCCCGTTGCGCAGACGCAGCGGCCGGAACTCGTCCTCCGAGAGCTCGCCGGCGAGAAAACGCCGCGTCTGATCGCGAAATTCGGCCACGCGCTCGGCGACGAGCGTCCGGTCGATGTCGTCGTAGCGGTACATGCTGGCGAATATAGGGGCAGGGCGCCCGTCGCCTGAAATACCTGTTGGTTTGGTGGGCCGCCGCCTGTGGTTATGAGCCGGATGCCGCACCGCCCGCGCTGCTAGACTAGGCGCTCGAGGAGCGATGGCGGCATGTCGGGACTTTATTTCGAGCAATTCGAGGTCGGGCAGCGATTCGAGCACGCCGTGCGCCGTACGGTCACCGAGACGGACAACCTGCTCTTCAGCGCGCTCACCATGAATCCCGCCGCGCTGCACCTGGATGCCGAGTATGCCAAGGGCACGCTCTTCGGCGAACGCATCGTGAACAGCGTGTTCACGCTGGGGCTCCTCGTCGGCCTGTCGGTTTACGACACCACCTATGGCACGACCCTGGGCAACCTCGGCTGGGAGGAGGTCAAGTTCCCGCAGCCGGTGCGCGTCGGCGACACCCTGCGCGCCGTGACCGTGGTGCTCGCCAAGCGCGAGAGCCGCTCACGAGCGGATTCCGGGATCGTGACCTTCGAGCAGCGTGCCTTCAACCAGCGCGGCGAAGAGGTCGCCTCCTGCCGCCGGGCGGCGCTCATGCTGAAGAAGCCGCTGTGAGCGCCGTCGCCTCCGTGAGGTCGTGGCTCTTTGTCCCCGGGGACAGCCCCCGCAAGCAGCAGAAGGCGGCGGCGAGCGGCGCGGACGCCCTGATACTCGATCTTGAGGATTCGGTCACCGCAGCCCAGCGGCCGCAGGCGCGCGAGCGGGTTCGTGAGTTCCTGAGCGCGCACCGCGCGCGTGCCGGGCAGCCACTGTGGGTACGCGTGAATGCGCTCTCGAGCGGTGAGTTGGCCGAGGACCTGGCGGCGGTCATGGCGGGCGCTCCGGATGGCATCGTGCTGCCCAAGGTGTCACACGCGCGCGAGGCGCTCGAAGTGAGCCGCCTGCTCGTGCCGCTCGAGCGCGAGCACGGCTGTCCAGCGGGCACGACCCGGCTTCTGGTCATAGCGACCGAGACTGCGCAGGCGCTTTTTGCATGGGGTGAGTATGCGAGCACGGCCAACGCGCGCCTCGCCGCCCTGACCTGGGGCGCGGAGGATCTGGCCGCCGCCTTGGGCGCGAACGCGCGCGAGACGGATGGATCTTTGACCTTCACGTTTGAGCTTGCGCGCTCGCTGTGCCTGCTCGCGGCCGCTGCGGCCGGCGTGCCCGCCATCGACGGGGTGTGCGCGGATTTTCGCAACGGCGACGCGCTCGTGCGCGAGGCGGCGCGCGCGTGCCGTGACGGCTTCATGGGCAAGCTTGCGATCCATCCCGCGCAGGTGGCCGCGATCAATGCCGCTTTCAGTCCGCAACCCGAAGAGATTGCGCGCGCCCGAGAGGTGATCGCGGCATTCGCAGCGGCGCCCGACGCCGGCGTCTTGAGCCTCGATGGACAGATGCTCGACCGGCCGCATCTGCTCAGGGCGCAGCGTATCCTGGAGCGCGCCGCGCGCGCGCAGGCGGCGCCGTGAAGCTCAGAATGAAAGGTGATTCGCTGCGCCTGCGCCTGACGCGCGGCGAAGTGCAGCAGCTTGCGCAGGTAGGCCGCGTGGAGGAGCGAGTGCATATCAGTCCGCAGGGCGTGCTCATCTACCGTCTGCAGCGCTCGCCGGCGGCAGCGGCGCTCGGCGCGACGTTCGCGGATGGCGTGATTGAGATCCAGGTGCCGGAGGCGCGCGCGCGCGAATGGTGCGCGAGCGATAGCGTCACCCTCGACGGCGTGCAGCGCCACGGCGCCGCCGGCCTGCGCATCCTCGTGGAAAAGGACTTCGCCTGTCTCGCGCCGCGCAGCGACGAGGACGAGTCTGACAATTTTCTTCATCCGAAGGACAGGGGCCCGCGAGCTTGAGCGAATTTGATTTCGCGCTGGGCGAGAGCGTCGATCTGTTGCGCAAGACCGTGCGTGAGTTCTCCGCCGAGCTCATTGCCCCGCGCGCCGCCGAGATCGACGCCTCGAACGTCTTTCCGCGGGACCTGTGGCCGGAACTGGGCGCGCTCGGTCTGCTCGGCATCACGGTCGAGACGGAGCACGGCGGCAGTGGCTTGGGCTACCTCGAGCACGTGGTCGCCATGGAGGAGATCAGCCGCGCAAGCGCCTCGGTTGGCCTCTCGTACGGGGCGCATTCGAACCTGTGCGTGAATCAGCTGCGCCGCTGGGGCACGCTGGAGCAGAAACGCCGCTATCTGCCGCGACTGCTCACCGGAGAGCATGTCGGCGCACTGGCGATGAGCGAGCCGGAGGCCGGCTCGGACGTGGTCGGCATGCGCCTGAGCGCCGCGCTCGCCGGCGATCATTACCTCCTCGACGGCCGCAAGATGTGGATCACCAACGGGCCGACGGCGGATGTCATCGTCGTCTATGCGAAGACCGACGCGCAATCCGGCACGCCGGGTATTACCGCGTTCATTGTCGAGAAGGGCTTCCCCGGCTTCAGCAGCGCGCACAAGCTCGACAAGCTCGGCATGCGCGGCTCGGACACCTGTGAGCTGGTGTTCGATGATTGTCGTGTGCCGCTCGAGAACGTCCTGCATCAGGCGGGGCGCGGCGTGCAGGTGCTGATGAGCGGCCTTGACTACGAGCGGGTGGTGCTCGCCGGCGGGCCACTCGGCATCATGCAGGCCTGCCTTGATCTGATGCTGCCGTACGTGCGCGCTAGGAAGCAGTTCGGCGTTCCGATCGGCAGCTTCCAGCTGATCCAGGCGAAGCTTGCGGATCTGTATACCGTGCTCAATGCCTCGCGCGCCTATGTCTACAGCGTCGCGCGTGCCTGCGATCAGGGCCGCACGACGCGCTTCGACGCCGCCGGCTGCATTCTTTTTGCGAGCGAAAGCGCCACCCACTGCGCGCTCGATACGATTCAGGCGCTGGGCGGCAACGGCTACATCAATGACTACCCCGCCGGGCGGCTGTTGCGCGACGCCAAGCTCTACGAGATCGGCGCGGGGACCAATGAAATCCGCCGCATGTTGATCGGGCGCGAGCTCTTCCAGGAAGCACTCTGAGCGCGCGCGCGGGCGGCCAATGTTCAAGACCCTGCTGATCGCCAATCGCGGCGAGATCGCCTGCCGCATCACCCGCACGGCGCAGCGGCTCGGCATGCGCGTCATCGCGGTGTATTCCGACGCTGACGCGGGCGCGCTGCACACGCGCGCGGCGGACGTTGCGGTACGCATCGGCCCCGCCAGTGCTCGCGAGAGCTATCTCAATATTCCTGCATTGATCACGGCGGCGCGCGCGAGCGGCGCTGAGGCGGTCCACCCGGGCTACGGCTTTCTGGCGGAGAGCGCCGAGTTCGCGCAAGCGTGCGCCGCGGCCGGCATCGTCTTCGTCGGGCCGCAGGCGGCCGCGATCCGCCGGATGGGTCTCAAGGATGAGGCCAAGCGGGTGATGCAGGGTGCGGGCGTGCCGGTCGTGCCCGGCTACTTCGGCAGCGAGCAGGGCGAGGAGCGGCTGGCGCAGGAGGCGCGTGACATCGGATTTCCGATTCTCATCAAGGCGGTGGCGGGCGGCGGCGGCAAGGGCATGCGCGTGGTGCGCGCCGCCGCGGAGCTGCCCGCGGCGCTCGCCGCGGCCCGCGGCGAGGCGCAGCGCGCCTTCGGCGACGAGCGGGTGATGCTGGAGAGGTTCATCGAGCGCGCGCGCCACGTTGAAGTGCAGATCATCGCCGACGCTCACGGCCATTGCCTGCACCTTCTGGAGCGCGACTGCTCGCTGCAGCGGCGCCATCAGAAGGTCATCGAGGAAGCGCCGGCGCCGGCGCTCGCGGCTGCGCTGCGCGCGCGCCTGCACGCCTACGCCGTGGCCGGCGCGCGCGCCGTCGGCTACGAGAATGCAGGCACGATGGAGTTCGTCGTCGACGCGCAAGAGTGCTTCTTCCTCGAGATGAACACACGCCTGCAGGTCGAGCATCCGGTCACGGAAATGATCCTTGGCATTGACCTGGTCGAGTGGCAACTGCGCATCGCAGCGGGCGAGCCGCTGCCCTTGACGCAGGACGAGGTGCGCGCCAGCGGCCATGCCTTTGAAGCGCGCCTCTACGCAGAGGATCCGCGCCGCGGCTTTCTGCCGACGAGCGGCCGATTGAGCGAACTGGTGTGGCCGCCGCCGGATGCGCGCCTGCGCATCGATGCCGGAATCGCCGCGGGCGACCGCGTGGGCATTCACTACGATGCGCTCCTCGCCAAGCTCATCGTCGCCGGCCGCGACCGCGATGAGGCCCTGGCGCACCTGGAGCGCGCCCTTGGCGCATGCCGCATTGACGGCGTCACCACCAATCTGGCTGCGCTCCGGGCGCTCGCAGCGGATGGGGAGGTGCGCGCGGGCCGCATCTTCACACGCCTGATCGATGAGCGCGGCGCCGCTTTGCTGCCGGATGGGGCGACGCAGGCGCGCCGCGCTGCACTGCTCGCCGCCGTGTCGCTGCTCGCGGCCGCACGCGAGCCGTCGTGCTCGCCTTGGAGCTGCGGCGATGCGTGGGCGCTGAACGGCGCCGGCTGCGCGCTCATGCGACTGCAGGCGGACGCTGCGCCGCCCCACCTCATCCGTGCCACGCCGCGCACGCCGCACTGGCAGATCGAGCTCGACGGAGTGGCGGTTGCGGTTGCCGACCTCGAAGTCATGACGCGCAGCGCCGCCTGGGTGGAAGCGCGCGCGCGCGTCGCTGACGCGCCGGTGCGCTGGTCGGCGCAGATCGACAGCGCGCGCGTCGCGGTCTGGCTCGACGCCGAGTGGCACCGCTTCGAGCGCGTCAGCGCCGTCGCCGCCGCGCTCGCCGCGGCGGCCGACGGCACCGTGCGCGCACCCATGCCGGGCGTGATTTTGGCGGTGCCGGTCGTCGAGCGCGAGCGAGTGGCGCGCGGCCAGGCGCTCGTCGTCATGGAAGCGATGAAAATGGAGCACACGCTGAGCGCCGCCGCCGCCGGGGTCGTGACGGAGCTGCATGTGCGGGCCGGGCAGCGTGTGCGCGACGGGGACGCGCTGCTCAAGGTAAGCGCCGCGGATTGACGTTGCGTGCGCTCGAGCGCGTCAGTACAGTCGCAGCGCGTTTTTCGGTCGTGAAACCCCTCGTCGATGGCCAGTTCGGATCGTTGGATCGTCCACAAGTTCGGAGGATCGAGCGTCGCGGATGCCGATTGCTTCGCGCGCGTCGCCACGCTTCTTGAAGCCCAGGCGCGCGGCCGGCTGGCGGTGGTGCTGTCGGCCTGCCGCGGCGTGACGGACGCGCTGCTCGGGCTGGTGAGCCTCGCCGAGCAGCAGGACGATGCCTTCCACGGCGAGATTACGCGGTTGCGCGAGCGGCACGCGCAGATTGCCGAGAAGCTGCTCGCCGCCGCCGCCACCCGTCAGTACCTCGCGGACTTTGATCGCGATTGCCAGGACCTCGAGGGAATACTGCGCACCGTGAAGCTCACGCGCACCGCCTCGCGCGAGGTGAGCGATCTCGTTGCAGGCTATGGCGAGCTGTGGTCGACGCAGCTCTTCTACAAGTATTTTGCCGAGCGCGACGCGCGCGCGGGCCCGGTGCAGTGGATCGATGCACGGCGCGTGGTGGCCGTGGACTGGGGTTCGCTCGGGCCTGCCGTGCAGTGGTCGCAGTCGCGCGCCAGCCTGGCGGAGTTGGTTGACGAGGACTTCAGCGGCACGCTGATCATTACCGGCTTCATCGCGAGCAAGGCGCGCGGTGTGCAGACGACCCTCGGTCGCAACGGCAGCGACTTCTCCGCGTCCATTTTCGGCGCGCTCCTCGATGCGCGCGAAATCCACATCTGGACGGACGTCGACGGGGTGCTGTCGGCCGATCCGCGCCGCGTGCCGACGCCACGGTGATTGATGCGCTCTCCTACAACGAGGCGATGGAGCTCGCCTATTTCGGCGCCAAGGTGATTCACCCGCAGACGATGGCGCCCGCCGTCGGCGGCGCCATTCCGATATGGATCCGCAACACGTTCGCGCCGCACAAGCAGGGCACGCTCATCTGCGCGCAGCCGCAGTCCGTGCTGCCGGTGAAGGGCATCGCCAGCATCGAACAGATGGCGCTCGTCAACCTCGAGGGCGCGGGCATGATCGGCGTCCCCGGCACCGCGCACCGGCTCTTTGGCGCGCTGCGCGAAGAGGGCATCTCGGTCATCCTCATCTCGCAGGGCAGTTCCGAGCATTCGATCTGCTGCGCGATCCCGCAGGATCAGGCCGCGCGCGCCGCCAGCGTCGTGCGCGCCGCCTTCGAGCGGGAGCTGCAGGAAGGTCAGATCCAAAGCATCGACGTGGATCTTGAGCTTGCGATCCTGGCGGTGGTCGGCGACGGCATGGCGGGCCGCCCGGGCATTGCCGCCAAGGTCTTCAATGCGCTCGGCGCCGCGAGTGTCAATGTGCGCGCGATCGCGCAGGGCGCCTCGGAGCGCAATATTTCGGTCGTGATCGAAGGGCGCCAGGCGACGCGCGCGTTGCGCGCCGTGCATGCGGGCCTGTATCTGTCGCCGCACACGCTCTCGATCGGCGTGATCGGCCCGGGCGCCGTCGGGGGCATGCTGCTCGATCAGCTCGCCTCGCAAAGTGCGCGGCTGCGCCGGGAATTCAACCTCGATCTACGCATCCGCGGCATTCTCGCCTCGCGACGCATGCTGCTCGCGCCGACGGGCGTCGATCTTGCGGCATGGCGCGCCACGCTCGAAGCTCAGGCGGTCGCGGCCGACATCGAGCGCTTTGTGGAGCACGTGCATGCGGATTACCTGCCGCATACGGTGTTTATTGACTGCACCGCAAGCGAATCCGTCGCGCGCCACTATCCTGACTGGTTCCAGCGCGGCATCCATGTGGTGACGCCGAACAAGAAGGCCAACAGCGCCGACTGGCCGTTCTACCAGAGCCTGCGCGAAGCGCGCCGCTCGAGCCGGGCGCACTATCTGTACGAGGCGACGGTCGGTGCGGGTCTGCCGGTCATTCAAACCCTGCGCGATCTGCGCGAGACGGGCGACGATGTCATCAGTGTCGAGGGCATCTTCTCGGGCACGCTCGCCTACCTCTTCAACGTCTATGACGGGCGCACAGCCTTCTCGCAGATCGTCAGCACGGCACGCCAGCGCGGCTATACGGAGCCGGATCCGCGCGATGATCTCTCCGGCCTTGATGTCGCGCGCAAGCTCATCATCCTCGGCCGCGAGATGGGACTGCCTCTCGAAATGAGCGACGTCAAGGTTGAGAGTCTCGTGCCGGCGGGGCTCGAGAGCGCCTCGGCCGATGAATTCATGAGTCAGCTGCCGCGCTACGATGAGCCGATGCGCACGCGCTTCGCTGCGGCGCACGCGCAGGGCCGGGTGATGCGCTACGTGGGCAGGGTCAGCGACACGGGCGAAGCGCGGGTCGGCGTCGCGGAGCTCGATGCCAGGCACGCATTCGCCAACATCGCGCTCACCGACAATGTCGTGCGCTTTGCCACACGCCGCTACTGCGACAATCCCCTGATCGTGCAGGGGCCGGGCGCGGGTCCGGAGGTGACCGCCGGAGGAGTATTCGCGGACCTGCTGCGCTTGGCGGCTTATCTCGGGGCGCGGCTTTGAGCCGCGCTGCAGCGGCAGGGCGCGCGACCGCCTTCGCCCCGGCTTCCGTCGGCAACGTCGCCATCGGCTTCGATATTCTGGGCTTTGCGGTCGACGCCCTCGGGGATCGCGTCACGGCCGTGCGTCGCGACGCGCCGGGCGTCGTCATTCAGGGCGTGCGCGGCGTTGCCGGGGAACTGCCGCTCGATCCCAAGCGCAATACCGCAGGCCAGGCGGTGCTCGCGATGGTCGACGCCCTGCGGCTCGACTTTGGCTTCGAGATGCAGATCGACAAGGGTATCGCGCTCGGCTCCGGCCTCGGCGGCTCGGCCGCCTCCGCCGTCGCGGCGGTGGTCGCCGTGAATGCGCTCCTCGATGTGCCGCGCAGCCGTCTTGAGCTTCTGAAGTTTGCCATGCAGGGCGAGCAGGTCGCCAGTGGTTCGCTGCACGTTGACAATATCGCGGCCTGCCTGTTTGGCGGCCTAGTGCTGACCGTCGGCATCGATCAACCGCGCATTAAGCAGATTCCGGTTCCCGCCGGAGTGCGGGCGGTCATCGTGCACCCCCACATGTTTCTCTCCACCAAGCAGGCGCGCGCGCTCCTGAAAGGCAGCGTCGAACTGTCGGACTTTGTGTGGCAGACGGCCAACCTGGCGGGATTTATCTCCGGTTGCTACACCAACGATCTCGACATGATCCGCGCCTCCTTCGAGGACGTGGTCATCGAAAAGCAGCGCCAGGCGTTGATCCCGGGGTTCGTGGAGGTGCGCCGCGACGCGCTCGACGCCGGCGCGCTCGGCTGCTCCATCTCCGGCGCGGGACCCGCGCTGTTCGCCTGGGCGCAGGAGCCGCGCGCCGCCGCGGTGCTGGCGGCGATGCGGCGGCCGTTCGAGCGGCTCGCGATGAGCGTGGACGCCTGGGTGGTCGACATTGACTCGCCGGGTGCACGAGTCGTGCCGCAGTGAACGCCGCGGCGCGCTTCATCAGCACGCGTGACGCGGCGCACGGCGCCGGCTTCAGCGCCGCCATTCAACAGGGGCTGGCGCCGGACGGGGGGCTGTACGTGCCGGCGAGCTGGCCCGCGGCGCCGCCGGCATCGCAGGACGGGGAGCTTGCCGGGCTCGCCGCGCGGCTCTTGGGGCCGTTCGTTGCGGCAGATCCGCTCGAGAGCGCGCTCCCGGGAATCACCGACGAGGCATTCAATTTTCCGGCGCCGCTCGTCACGCTCGACCGGGAGGCGAAACTATCGTTGCTCGAGCTCTTTCACGGCCCGACCGCGGCCTTCAAGGATTTCGGTGCGCGCTTCCTCGCCGCGGCGCTCGCGCGCGTGCCGCGTGCGGGCGGCCGGGTGCTCAACATGCTGGTGGCGACCTCCGGCGACACGGGCGGCGCGGTGGCGGCGGCGTTTCACGAGCGCTCCGGCATGCAGGTCACGGTGCTCTTTCCCAAGGGACTGGTGTCTCCCACCCAGCAGCGCCAGCTCACTTGCTGGGGCGGCAACGTCGCCTCTTTCGCCGTGCGCGGCCGCTTCGATGATTGCCAGCGGCTCGTGAAGGAGGCCCTGCAGGCGCCGGATCTGCGCGCGCGCTGCGACCTCTCCTCGGCCAATAGCATCAACCTGGGACGACTTCTGCCGCAGATGGTGTATTACGCGGCGGCGAGCCTTGCCCTGCACCGCGAGCACGGTGAGCGCGCCGGTTTCATCATTCCGAGCGGCAACCTCGGCAATGCGCTCGCCTGCATCTGGGCGCGCCGCTTGGGGCTGCCCATCGGCGACATCGTGCTCGCGCATAATGCCAATCGCACGGTGGCGGAGTATTTGCAGACGGGGCTGTGGCATCCGCGGCCGAGTATCGCCACCCTGGCATCGGCCATGGACGTCGGCAATCCGAGCAACATGGAACGCCTGCGCAGCCTCTTTCCGGGGATGCCCGAACTTCACGCTGCGGTCAGCGCGGACTCGGTCGATGATGAGGCGATCCGGCGCCGCATCCGCGCCGCATTTGCTGACTGGGGCCGCTTCCTCTGTCCGCACACGGCGGTGGCGGCCGAAGTCTATGCACGGCTTCCCGCGGTGCGGCGCCGGGCCTCGCCTTGGGTTATCGTTGCGACCGCCCATGCGGCCAAGTTCAGGGAAATCGTCGAACCGCTCATCGGTGAAGAAGTACCCGTCCCGCAATCGCTCATGAGACTATTCGCACGGCCGACTGCGTTTACTGAAATCCCGGCTAACCTCGAGGGGCTGCGCGCCGCGCTCAACGCATGAACGAACCAATGGCCACTTTGAGCAAGCTGCCGCCCGCGACGTGGTTCCTGGTCGCCGGAGCGGTCGTATTCGGCTGGGGCCTGTCGATGGCCTGGCGCTGGTATCGGCGCCGGCGCACGCAGAAGGCACTGATCGCGGCGTTGACCGCATCGGCGTCAGACTATGTGCGCGATGTCCTGGTGCCGGATGGCATGGGCGGCTATTTCCACGTGGATTTCATCCTGCTGACGCCGCGCGGAATCCTGGTGATCGATCTACGCGATGTGCGCGGCAACATCTTCGGCGGCGATCAGATGACGGAGTGGACCGTCATGGACGGTCCGCAGCGCTTCACCTTCACCAATCCGCAGGGCGCGCTCTACGATCGGATCGCCGCGGTCCGCTCGGTGGCCGGCGATCCGCCGACCGAAGGCCGCATCGTATTCACCAAGCGCGGCAAGTTTCCCAAGGGGCTCCCCAAGTGGACGCTCATGGTGGATAACATGCGCACGGAATTTCCATCGGCCGAAGCGGTGGTGCTCGCCACCACCGAGCGCTTTGATGCGCCCTGGCAGCGCCTGAAGAGTGCGGTGCTGCCGAGCTCCATCAATCAGATCCGCGCCCACGTCGCGCGGCCCATTGCCTGAGGGCGAGCCGGGGTCAGGGCCTGTTGGTGCGGGGCCCTGCAAATAGCCAGATGATGAAGCCGAGAACCGGCAGCAGGATGACGAGCACCGTCCACAGTACCTTGCGGTCGGTCGACGCGCCGCTCTGAAAGATGTTCACGATCGCCCAGATATCGGCGATCAGAACCAAAATGCCGAAAAGACCGTTATAGCCGTAGTACATGCGAAGGCCCCCAGGCGCGGAGGGCGCGCGTGCGCCCGTCTCCCTATTCTAGCAGTCCCGGCGAGAGCAGGAGCTTGCCTATGAACCCGACCACCCCCGCGAGGACTCCTTCGGCCGCAGCCGCGGGCACGTTCGCGATCGGCGCAGATCTGCACGTGCATCGGCTGGGTTTCGGTGCAATGCGCCTCACCGGACCGGGCGTGTGGGGCGCGCCGGCGGATCGGAGCGCGGCCGTCAGGGTGCTGCGCCGCGCGCTCGAACTCGGGGTGAACTTCATCGACACGGCGGACTCCTATGGCCCCGGTGTCAGTGAAGAGATTATCGCCGAGGCGCTGCATCCTTATCCGCCGGGGCTCGTGATAGCGACCAAGGGCGGGCTCACGCGCGCCGGCCCCGGCGCGTGGGGGCGCGATGCGCATCCTTTGCATCTGCGCAGCGCCTGCGAGGGCAGCCTGCGGCGCCTGCGCCTGGCGCGCATTGATCTTTATCAGCTGCACGCGGTTGATCCGCGCGTACCGCTCGAGGACTCGCTCGGAGAGCTCGCGCGGCTGCGCGCCGAGGGCAAGATCCGTCATATCGGCGTGTCCAACGTGAGCGCGCAGGAGCTTGAGCGCGCGCAGCGCGCCGTCAACGTGGTGTCGGTGCAGAATCGCTACAACCGCGCGGAGCGCGACGCGGAGGGCGTGCTCAGGGCCTGCGAGCGCGCGGGGATCGCCTTCATTCCCTGGTTTCCGCTCGGGGCCGGACGCGAGGCGGAAAATGCGCCGCGCGCGCTCGCCTGGCTGCTGGCGCGCTCGCCCGTGATGCTGCCGATCCCGGGGACGTCCTCGGTTGCGCACCTCGAGGAGAATGTCGCGGCCGCCGCCCTGCGCCTGAGCGCGCGGGAAGTGCAGCAGATGGAGTGATCGAGAATCGCACCCCGCGCTAGGTGTGCGTGGCAAAGTCGGCGAGCACCAAGGCCACGCATGCGGTCAGGCGGCGCGCGTAATCGATGTGCAGGAACTCGTTCGGCCCGTGCGCATTGGAGTGCGGGCCGAGCAGTCCGGTGACGAAAAACTGCGTCTGCGGGAAGCGCTCTCCCAGCATCCCCATGAACGGAATGGTACCGCCGCTGCCCACATGCACCGCATCCTCATCAAAGATCTGCCGTGATGCCTGGCCGATCGCGCGTTCGAGCCAGGCCGCAAGCGGCGGCGCATTCCAGCCGCCGGTTGCCCCTTCGCTCTCGAAACGCACCTGCGCGCCATAGGGCGGGTCGCGCTCAAGCGTCCGGCGTACCGCGGCGCCGGCGCGTTCAGCGTCGCAGGTGGGCGGCAGCCGCAGCGAAAGATTGAGCACGATTTCCGGCAGCAGCACATTGCCCGCCGACTGCACGGCGGGCAGGCCGTCGGTGCCGGTAACGGCGAGCGTGGCGCGCCAGGTTGAATTGATGAGGAGCTCGAGCGGCTCATTGGAGAGCGCGCGCACACCTTTTGCGAAGGGGATCTTTTCGGCGACCGCTGCGCCTAGCACCTGCGCCGCGAGCGTCAACTGCGCGCGCCGATCGCGCGGTATCGCCACCTGCAGCTCATCGAGGAGCAGATCGCCCGTCACGCTGCTCTCGAGCCGTTCCAGGAGCTGCACGGCGACGCGGAAAGGGGACGGCGCAATGCCGGTCGCCATACCGGAGTGCACGCCTTCATCGAGTACGCGCACGTGCAGCCGGCCCACGAGGTTGCCGCGCAACGACGTCGTGGACCACAGCTGCGCGAAGTTGCCGCACTCCGCATCCAGACACACGACGAGCGCGGGCGTGCCGAAGCGCGTGCCCAGTGCATCCAGATGCGCGGGCAGGTGAATGCTGCCGCTTTCCTCGGAGGCTTCGATCATGACGAGGCAGCGCGGCAGGGCGATGTGGCGCGCCTTGAGTGCGCGGATCGCGGCGAGCGAACTGAACACTGCATAGCCATCGTCCGCGCCGCCACGCCCGTAGAGCTTGCCCTCGCGCACAACGGGCAGCCACGGACCCAGACCCGCTTCCCAGCCGGTGAATTCAGGCTGCTTGTCGAGGTGGCCATACAGCAGAGCGCACCCCGGCAGCTCGCCGGGCACGTCAATGACGAGCAGCGGTGTGAGGCCCGGCAGCCGCTGCACCTCGACACGCGCATGGGCGATCGGCTGCGCGCGGCACCAGTCAGCCATCAAAGTGACAGCCCGCTCCATGTGTCCGTGGCTTTCCCAATCAGGATCGAACAGCGGCGACTGATTCGGTATACGGATGTAGGCACAAAGCTGCTCGAGGATGGATTCCTGCCAATATCCCTCAATGTCGTGCAGTAATGCAGTTGTATCAATATTTGACATTTAATACCTTTATTATCAATAGGTTGTTAATACTTATTCTAGTGTATTAGAGGTAGGCGAAAGAGCCGCTGCGCGTTCGCGGTCGTGTCCTGCGCAAGCCTGGCCAGTGGCTCGGCGCGCGCACGTGCGACCGCGGCTGCGATATGCGGCAGGTAAGCGGGCTCATTGCGCCGCGAGACGGGCTTGGGGGCAAGATCGCGCGGTATGAGATAAGGGGCGTCGCTCTCGAGCAGCAGCTGCTGCGCGGGGATGGCGCGCATGAGCGGCAGCAGATGCGCACCGCGTCTTTCGTCACAGATCCAGCCGGTGATGCCGATCAACAAGCGCATCTCGAGATAGCACTCGAGTTCGGCGGCCGTGCCGGTAAAGCAATGCGCCACCGCACCGCTCAGCAGCGCGCGATGCTCGCGCAGGATGGCGACGAAGTCCGCGTGCGCATCCCGCTGGTGCAGAAAGACCGGCTTGCCGATGCTGGCGGCGAGTTCGAGCTGACGCTGAAAAGCCGCGCGCTGTGCCGCAGGTGCTGCGAGGTTGCGGTAATAATCAAGACCACACTCACCGATGGCGACCACTTCCGGGCAGCTCGCAAGCTCTTGCAAGTCCGCCGCGAGCGCGGCCGACCACTGCGCGGCGTGATGCGGATGCACGCCGGCGGTGGCAAAGAGGCGCTGCGGATGAGCCCTGGCGAGCCGTACCGCCTCCCGCGAGCTGACAGCGTCCGAGCCGGTGACGACCATCTGCTCGACGCCCGCCGCATAGGCGCGCGCGATCACGGCGTCGCGATCCGCGCTGAAGCTCTTGTGTGCCAGATTGATCCCGATATCAATCAACGTGACCCCTGCGACCGTGGCGGCGGCGGGAGCCGCGCGGCCTGTGGTAAGGTTTGTCATGCGTAGCCGGCGTTGTATGGCCAGTCGACATTCCAAGAGACGTGCGCAGCTTGCGTGCCTGGCCTGTCTCCTTGCCGCCGCCGCTACAACGCGTGCGGCGGACGAAGCGCATTGGCTCGACGTCGAAGGCCAGATCCAGTACGCCTACTATACCGAGGATCTGCGTGCCCTCGGCAATCTGACGCAGCGACTCGACGCGAAGGCGGACGCCGAGCCCTTACAGAATTACTACGCGGCGCTCGCTCACTATCGACTGGCGCAGAGCAGCGCCGAGCGCGACAAGCCGCGCGCCGCGAGCGCGGCCGAGCACTGCGCCGCGAGTCTCGATCAGGCCGTGCTGGCGCGCCCGGACTGGGCCGAAGCGCTCGCGCTGCAAGCCGCTTGCCTCGGGCTCGTTGCGGACCTGTCAGCGTTGCGCGCGCCGCTCGCGGGACCGCGCAGCCGCGCACAGCTCGCGCGTGCGCTCGCGCTCGATGCCCATAACCCGCGCGTGCTGCTGCTCGATGGCGCCCTCGAGCTCGAGCGGCCGCACAGCACCGCGGCCGCGGCCAAACTGCGCGCCTGCGTTGAATTTGCCGCTGCGGTCAGCGCCTTCGAAGCCGCACGGCCTGGCGCCGAGCATGTTCCGGAGTGGGGACCGGCGGAAGGCTACACCTATCGGGCGCGCTGTGATCTCGAGCGCGGGGATGCGGCGGCCGCGCGCGACGCGCTGGAGCGTGCGCTCCTCATCGCACCGGATTTTCAGCTCGCACGGCGCCTGATCGCGCGCATCACGGCGGGCTGACGCGCGCACCCGCGCCGGTCAGCGCCGCGCACAGCGCGGCGACGTGTTCCTCGGGCTGATCCCAGGAGACGACGAAGCGCGCCGCACCGGAGCGCTCCGCTCCCCAGTCGTAGAATTCGAAGCCCGCGTGGCGCAGTTCGCGCTTGGCCTCCTCCCCGAGTGCGCAGAAGACTTCGTTGGCCTCCACCGGGCCGAGGAGGCGCCCGGCCGCGGCGGCGCCGATGCGCAGCGCCAGGCGATTACTGCGTTCGGCATTGCGCCGCCAGAGCCCGGATTCGATGTAGGCGAGGAGCTGCGCGGCGCCGTAGCGCGATTTGGACAGCAGGTGCCCGGCGCGCTTGCGCCGCAACTCAAAGTCGGCCACGCGCTTGAGGTCAAAGAACACGACCGCCTCGGCGCCGAGCGCGCCGTTCTTGGTCGCGCCGAACGACAGCACATCGACGCCGGCGCGCCAGCTGGTCTCTCCCGGATGGCAACCCAAGGTCACGACCGCGTTCGCAAAGCGCGCGCCATCCATGTGCACGGCGAGGCGCTGTGCGTGGGCGGCGTCCGCGAGCGCGGCAATTTCGGCGGGGCGATACACCGTTCCGAACTCGCTCGCCTGGGTCAACGTCAATGCGGCCGGCTGCACCGTGTGCACGGTCGGGGGATTGGCGGCCAGCGCGTGCGCCAGGCCCTCCGGGGTCACCTTGCCGTGCCGCCCGGGAATGGTGATGAGGCGCGCGCCGGCGGAGAAGAATTCCGGCGCGCTGCACTCATCGCGGACCACGTGGGCTTCCTCGTGCGCGAAGATCGCGCCATGGGGCGGCGTCACCGTGGCGAGCGCAAGGGCGTTGGCCGCGGTGCCCGTGGCGACGCTAAAGACGCACACCTCAGTGTCGAAAAACTCAGCGAAAACCCGATCCAGCCGCTGCGACCAGCGGTCCTCGCTGTAGGCGGGCTCGAGACCCGAATTGACCGCGCGAATCGCCTCCAGCATCTCTGGACACGCGCTCGCGGTGTTGTCGCTGAGAAAACGCATCAGTCAAGCCGCCAGCGAAAGGACCAGGCGCCAAAGGCGAGGAAGGCGAGCGCCGTCAGCCCGAGATAGGCCAGATCGGGCGCCACCTGCGCAATGCCGGCCGCGTCGATCATGACGGCGCGGGCGGCATTGAGAATGTGCGTCAACGGGAAGACCTGCGCGAGGAGGCGCACCCAGCGCGGCGACCCCTCGAGTGAATACCAGATTCCGGACAACAGCATCATCGGCCAGGTCATGAGGTTCAGGACTCCGCCCACGAGCTCGTCGCTCGAAAAGCGCGCCGCGATGGTGAGTCCCAGTGCGATGAGCGAGAGCGCCCCCATGACGGCGATGAGGAACAGGAGGAGCACGCTGCCCGCCGTGTGAAAGTGGATGATGGGCGCGACGCCGCAGTACAGAATGAGCGTCACCAGGATGACGAGACTCAATCGCGACAGCACCTGTGCGCTCAGGAACTCGAACGGCGTGAGCGGCGTCGCATGCAGTCGCTTCAGAAAGCCGCTTTTTCTGTAGCGCAGCACCACGTAGCCTACCCCGAAGAGGCAACTGAACATCATGTTCATGCCGAGTACGCCGGGAAAGAGCCAATCGACGTAGCGTACCGCGGTCCCGCTGACGGGCTCACGCACGGCGCCGGGGTCCGCCGCCAGCAGCAGCTTCTCGACAATGTAGCCCTTCGGCGAATCGGTATTCACCCAGTAGCGTGCGCCGTTCTGTGGATCCAGCAACAGGTCGAGCTGATGGCGTCCCACTTTGCGGGTCGCATCCGCCGCGTCGGTCACGGGCACGAAGTCGACATAGCGCTCGCGCAGGAAGGGATGGCGCTCCTGTGCCACGTGTGTGCTGAGCACCCCGACTTTGAAGAGCGGGCGTTCCGGGCCGCCGAAGACGATGCTCATGCCCACGACGAGCGCGATCGGCACCACGAGAGTAAAGAGCAGCGTGCCGCGGTCGCGTACGAACTCGAGATTGCGCGCGTGCCAAACAGCGAGCAGCCGCTTCATCATGCGCGCAGCTCCTTGCCGGTCAATTCGAGGAACAGATCCTCGAGATTCGGCGGCCGGATGCGCAAATTCGTCAGCGGCACGTGCGCGTCCATCAGCGTGCGCAGCGTGCCGTCGAGATCATCGGTCGTGATCTCGATGCGGTCGCCCGCCTCGAAGAGCCGCAGCGGCAGCTCGCGTGCGCTCTCGGGAAACTCCGGCTTGGGTAGCTCGAGCAGCACTTCGGCGAAGTGCTCGCGCAGGAGTTGCCGCGGACCGCCCTGCGCGATGATGCGGCCGCGATCGATGATCGCAATCTCATCGCAAAGCAATTCCGCCTCTTCCATATAATGGGTGGTGAGGATGATGGTCTTGCGACTCGCCTTGATGGACTGCACCAGCTCCCAGAAATTGCGGCGTGCCTGCGGATCCAGGCCGGTCGTCGGCTCATCCAGAAAAAGCACTGCGGGATCGTTCGCAAGGGCGATCGCCAGGAGCAAGCGTTGCTGCTGTCCGCCTGAGAGCTTGCGGGTGTCGCGGTTCTGCAGTTTCTCGAGGGCACAGAGCCTGATGAGCTCATCGACGGAATGACCTCGCGCATACAGGTGCCGAAACAGCGTGAGGCTCTGGCGCACCGTCAGAAAGTCCTGCAGCGCCGTCTTCTGAAACAGAATTCCGGAGTCTTCGCGGGAGCGGCGACCCAGGGGCTCGCCACGGTAGCGCACTTCTCCGGAAGTCGCGCTGAGAATGCCTTCCATGATCTCGATGGTCGTGGTCTTGCCGGCGCCGTTCGGCCCGAGGAGCCCAAAGCACATGCCCGCGGTCACCGCGAATGACACGCCGTCGACCGCGGTCACCGTGGCGTAGCTCTTCATGAGCGCGCGGACTTCGAGAATGATTTCGCTCACCGGGGTCCGTCAGATCGATATACGCAGCGCGCGATCGTAGCGGATCTGCGCCACTGACGGGTATCCACGACGCGGGTGCGCGGACTGCTATGATCGCGTGCGCAGCTATGCTTCATGCCGCCCCACCGCAGTTGCCTCTATGGTCTGACGAGGACCCGGCGCAGGGCTGGGCCTGGCGCGAAAGCGGCCGTGCGCGCCGCCTCGCGATCCGCGTCTTTCATACCGGGCGTGTCGAGGTGGTCGTGCCGCGGCGCACCTCACGGCGTGCGGTCGCGCAATTCCTCGATGGCCACCGCGAGTGGATCGAATCCAAGCTCGCCCAGGCGCGGCGCCACGCCGCCGCTCCGGAACCCTTCCCGCCGAGCCGCATCGAGCTTTCCGCGTTCGGGGAGAGCTGGCGCGTGCATCTCGCGGGCGGCTGTGGCCGCGTCCGTGCCCGCGCCCGAGCGCCCGGAATTCTCGCTCTCGTTGGCGATACCAGCGACGCCCGGCGCGTGCAACGCGCCCTGTGCGACTGGTTCGCCCAGCAAGCCCGTGCGCTGCTCGGCCCGGCGCTGGCGCAGTGCGCGCGCGATATGGGCGTCGAATACCGGCGGGTCGCCGTGCGCCGCCAGCGCACGCGCTGGGGAAGTTGCTCGACCCGCGGCACCATCAGCCTCAACGGCTGTCTGCTCTTTCAGAGCCCGCAGGTGATGCGCTATCTCCTGGTGCACGAACTCGCGCACACGCGCCACATGAACCACTCGCGGGCTTTCTGGGCGGACGTCGCGCGCCATTGTCCCGGACACGAGCGTCTCGATGCCGAATTGCTCGACGGCTGGCGCCGTGTACCATCCTGGGTGTTCGGCGAGGCTTGAGCCGCGCGATCCGCCGGGTGCCGCCATGAGTGACCTGCGCTACGAGAAGTCCGAGAAAATCGACTTGTCCGATGAACCCATCCACTGGGATCTTGGCGCCTCGCTGAGCTACGGCGGGTATCTGCAGCTGGCAAAGCTGCTCGACGCTCAGAAGCCGCTCTCCTCACAGCACGACGAGATGATGTTCATCATCGTGCATCAGGCGTCGGAGCTTTGGCTGCGGCTTTTTTTACATGAACTCGACGGCGTGCTCGAGTGCGTGCGCCGCGACGATCTGGGTCCCTCCTTCAAGATGCTCGCCCGCATCACCCACGTGCAGACGCAGCTGACGGCGGTGTGGGATGTGCTGGCGACGATGACGCCCGCAGACTACTCGGCATTTCGCAACCTGCTCGGGCGCTCTTCGGGCTTTCAGTCCTTGCAGTACCGCGAACTGGAGTTCCGCCTCGGCAACAAGAACGCCGAGATGATTGCCGTGCACCAGCATGACCCCGCCGGCTACGAGACGCTCGCGCGCGCGCTCGCCGCGCCGTCTCTCTACGATGAGGTCCTGCGGCTCCTCAGCCGCCGCGGTTATGGCATTCCCGAGGATTATCTGTCGCGGGATTTCAGCGCCCCGTATCGCGCAAGCAAGGCAGTGGCCGGCGCGTGGCTGGGTGTGTATCACAACGTCGAGAAGGATTGGGACCTCTACGAGCTTGCCGAGCGCCTGGTGGATCTCGACCACAAGTTTCAGTTATGGCGATGTCATCACATGACGACCGTGGAACGCATCATTGGCTATAAACGCGGCACCGGCGGCAGCGGTGGGGTTTCATATCTTGCCAAGGCGATCGAGCTGCGATTCTTCCCGGAGTTGTGGCAGATCCGCACGGCAATGTAGGACGTTGCCGGGCCGACAGCCAACTACGGGTTTCGTAGCGCAATAGCGCTTGATCGCGACAATTGACGCCCACCAGGCATCAACGCCGCGCGCCACAGTCGAAAGGCAGAAGATGCTGCACTCGGAAGGAGGCCGACGGGTGCCTGACAGTGAGGGCGCGCTGCCGCGATGCGGCATTGCTGGCGCACGGGGCACTTGTCAGTGCGCAAGCTCAGGCCCACCATCGCAGTGCATCGAGCCGTCGGTCGACCAATAATTCCCGGCGCGCGCTCACGAGGCGCCGGATTCATCCAAGGAGTACTTATGAGAACGGCAACGATTCTTCTTCCGCTCATCGCAATTTGCATCTGTTCGGCCGCACGGGCCGAGGGTTCGTTTGACGGCACCTGGCGCCTCAATCCCAGTAAGAGCCAGCTTGCCGGGGATACGATGACCTTTGAAGACGCCGGAAACGGGGCGTGGAAGTTCACGGATTCGGCTCAAAGTTATACCTTCAAGCCGGACGGAAGCTCGTTCACCACCCCCATGGGCGCCGAACGCACTTTTCAGAAGACGGGCGACAGCGGCTATACGACCACCACGAAAAGAAAGGGCGTCCTATTGGCGACCGCCGCGTGGAAGCTGTCGTCAGACGGAAATACTCTTGTGATCGAGGTCAAGGGCACCAAACCCAACGGCGATACCTTTGACGACACGACCACTTATGTCAGGACGTCGACGGGCAGCGGCCTTATCGGCGGCTGGAAAAGCACGAAGGTCAAATTAAGCTCACCTAACTCGCTGACGATTCAGAGCGACGGCGACAACGGCGTGACTCTAACGATTTCGGCCTTCAAGGCGACGTGCGCGGCAAATTGGGACGGCAAGGATCATGCTTGCAGCGGCCCTACGGTTCCTGACGGGTTCACTGTCGCGCTCTCCAAAACCGGACCCAGCGGATTCAAGTTGGTCCAAAAGGTCAAGGGCAAGGTGTTGGAAGTGGTGCACTACAGCACCGCCGCGGACGGTAAAAGCATGGTGGCCAAGGGCGTCAACGGCGAGGGTAAGGAGCCCTTCACCGAGATTTGGGACAAGCAGTCCTAAAAGAGCGGATGCGCCTCGAGCCTGCACGGAAATCTGTGCGCGGCCGCGCCGGTTTCGGCTGCTGCGGTGCAGGCGCGGGCAGTATCAGCGCCAGATGACACAGCGAAAATGCGCGCGTTCCGCCTCGCGGCGCAATGCGGCGGAGGGGTTCACTAGGTACGCTTCATCGGCGAGCTGTAGATGTTCGAAGTCGCTTGCGCTATTGGCGTATGCCACGGTTGGCGTCTGTGGATAACGGGCGCGTAACGCGGCGAAGCACCGCGCCTTTTCTGCACCCCGCCGGTTCGCAGTGGCGAGCTCGCCGTCCAGGCGCTCGCCGCGCCAGCGCACGCCGGTGCAGATGGTCTCTGCAAAGCCGAGCCGCTGTGCAATCTCCGGCACGTACAGGTCCGGGCTTGCGCTCATGAGCACGAGCACATCGGCACTGCGGCGGTGCTTGACGATGGCGGTCAGCGCATCGGCAAACACTCCGCGCGCCAGGAGTTCGGTCACGTAGCGTGCCGTCCAGGCGTTGATCACCGTGCGAGTGCAGCCGCCGAGCGCCGCCTTCATCGCGGCGGCCTTGAGTTGCCCGCGATTGACCACGCCGCAGGCAAAGCCGAGCACCGCCGGCAGGCTCAGGAGCATTCGCGGCCAGCGACGGCGATTTCGGCGCAGGAAGCCGAGCAGGTAGGCGAACAAGGTGTCGTGGCGGCTGATCGTTCCGTCAAGATCGAAAACGACGAGCGCCATCGCAGGATCTCGCGGCTGCTGCGGGCCGTTGGCTGCGCGCGGGCTAGGCGGCGCGCGCGGGTGCGGCGAGCTGTCGCAGGACGTACTGCAGGATGCCGCCGTGACGGAAGTACTCACGCTCCTTGGGCGTATCGATGCGCACAGGCGCCTCGAAACGTGTGGGAATTCCGTCGTTGACAGTGGCGGTCACAATCACTGTGCGGGCCGCGCCGCCGTTCAAGGCGGTAATGTCGAAGATTTCGCGGCCTGTCAAGCCAAGCGACTGCGCATTCTGTCCGGCCGGGAATTGCAGCGGCAGCACGCCCATGCCGATGAGATTGGAACGATGGATGCGCTCGAAGCTTTCGGCGATCACCGCCTTGACACCGAGCAGCATGGTGCCTTTCGCTGCCCAATCGCGCGACGAGCCCGTGCCGTACTCGCGGCCCGCAAGCACGACGAGCGGCGTGCGCTCGCGCTGATAGCGCATGGCGGCGTCGTAGATGGAGGTCTGCTTGCCGCTCGGAAAGTGGACGGTGACGCCGCCCTCGATGCCCGGCAGCAGCAGATTGCGCAGCCTGATATTGGCGAACGTGCCGCGCATCATCACCTCGTGGTTGCCGCGGCGCGCGCCGTAGGAATTGAAGTCGGCAATCTTGACGCCCTGTTCAATGAGATAACTTGCAGCCGGACTCGTTTTGGCGATGTTGCCGGCGGGGGAGATGTGATCCGTCGTCACCGAGTCACCGAGTACCGCGAGCGCGCGCGCGCCACGGATGTCTTCGATCGCGGGCGTGCGCATCGACATGCCATCGAAGTAGGGCGGATTTTTCACGTAGGTCGAGGCGGCATCCCAGGCGTACACCATACCCTGCGGGACTGCGATGGCGTTCCACAGCTCGTCACCGGCAAACACACTGCCGTAACTTTTTTTAAACATGGCGGAGCTCACCGACTTGACGATGACTTCCTGGATCTGTGTGGGCGCCGGCCAGATGTCCCGCAGGTACACCGGCTCCCCGTCGCCTCCGGTGCCGAGCGGCTCGGTATACAGGTCAAGGTCGAGCGTGCCTGCGAGGGCGTAGGCGACCACCAGCGGCGGTGAGGCCAGGAAGTTCATTTTCACCTCCGGGTGAACGCGACCTTCAAAGTTGCGGTTGCCGGAGAGCACCGCGCAGGCGATGACGTCGCCGGCTCTGACGGCATCGGAAATCTCCGCCTTGAGCGGACCACTATTGCCGATGCAGGTCTGGCAACCGTAACCGGCGGTATAGAAGCCGAGCGCTTCGAGGTCGGCCGTGAGGCCCGCACGGTTCAGATAATCGGTGACGACGCGCGAGCCGGGCGAGAGGCTCGTCTTCACCCACGGTTGCGTGGCGAGACCGCGTTTGCGTGCGTTGCGTGCGAGGAGGCCCGCCGCGATCAGCACCGCCGGATTGGAGGTATTGGTGCAGCTCGTGATGGCCGCGATCAGAACGGCCCCGTCGCTCACTGCGAAGGCCGTGGCATCGACCTGGGCCATGGCACGGCCCGTGGCCTGGGGATTCTTCTGTGCGCGCTCCTGTGCCATCTTCTGCTGCGCAGCCCGGTACACCGCTTTGGCCACGCGCAGCGGCACGCGATCCTGCGGGCGGCGCGGCCCGGCAAGGCTGGGCTCGACGGTGGCGAGATCGAGTTCCACGATGTCGGTGTAGTCCGCCGCAGGCTGGCCGTTCTCACGCCACAGTCCCTGCGCCTTGGCATAGGCGGCGACCAGTTCGATTTGCTCGGCCGGTCGGCCGGTCAGCTCGAGGTAGCGCAGCGTCTCCGCGTCGATCGGAAAGATCGCGCAGGTGCTGCCGAATTCCGGCGACATATTGGCAATCGTGGCGCGGTCCGCGAGCGGCAGGTTTGCCAGGCCGTCGCCGAAGAACTCGACGAACTTGTCGACCACACCCTTCTTGCGCAGGAGTTCGGTCACGGTGAGCACCAGATCCGTCGCCGTGGCGCCCGGATCGAGCTCGCCGCTCAGCCTGACTCCAATGACCTGTGGAATCAGCATGGTCACCGCTTGACCCAGCATGGCCGCTTCAGCCTCGATGCCGCCGACGCCCCAGCCGAGGACCCCCAGGCCGTTGATCATGGTCGTATGGGAGTCGGTGCCGACCAGCGTGTCCGGATAGGCGCGGCGCACCCCGTCCTTCTCGTCGTGGAACACCACGCGCCCCAGATACTCGAGGTTGACCTGGTGAACGATACCGGTGTTTGGCGGCACGACTTTGAAATTCCGAAATGCCGTCTGTCCCCAGCGCAGAAATCCGTAACGCTCAATATTGCGCGCGAACTCTATCCGGTTATTGGCCGCGAGGGCCTGCGCAGTGCCGTACTCGTCGACCTGGACGGAGTGGTCGATCACGAGCTCGGCGGGAGCGAGCGGATTGACGCGCTCGGGATTACCGCCCAGTTTGACGATCGCCTCGCGCATGGCCGCGAGGTCAACTATGCAGGGCACGCCGGTGAAGTCCTGCAGGATGACGCGCGCCGGCGTGAAGGCGATTTCGTGAGTGGGCGCGGCGTTGGCGTTCCAGGAGAGCAGCGCCTCGATATCGCTCTTCCTGACGTTGGTGCCGTCTTCGAAGCGCAGGAGGTTCTCGAGGAGAATCTTCAGCGCGTACGGCAGGCGCGCCACTTTGTCGCGCGGCAGGGCGGCGAGGCTCATGATCTCGTAGCTTTTTGCGCCTGCCTGCAGCGTCGAACGGGCCTGAAAGCTGTCCGTCATGGGAGCCATCCGCGAATAGAAGCCAACGGCTGCAATTATATAACGCGCGGCGGCGGCCGCAGGGATGCACGGCCGGCTGCAAGCTGCCTAGGCGGCCGCGCTCAGGCGCGCCTGCGACCCGGCACTGTCGATGACCGCGCCGCCGATGCACCGCTCCGCATCGTAGAGGACTGCAAACTGGCCGGGCGTGACGGCGCGCTGCGGCTCATCGAAGACGATGCGTGCCGTGCCGTCGGCGCGCGGCTCGACCCGCGCAGCTTGATCGAGCTGGCGGTAACGCACCTTCACCTGCGCACGAAATGCCGTCACCGGCGGCTCGGTCAGCCAATGCATGACGCCGGTCGCCAGCTCGCGGCTCGACAACCGCGGATGGTCATGCCCCTGGACCACGACGAGCACATTGCGCGCCGCGTCCTTGGCGGCGACGAACCAGGGCGCCTGCGAGTAGCCGCGCCGTCCGCCGATCGATAAGCCCGCGCGCTGCCCGAGGGTGTAGAAGGCAAGGCCTCGATGGCTGCCGACAGATACGCCCTCCGGCGTTTCGATCGCGCCGGGCGTTGCGGGCAGGAAGCGCGCCAGGAACTCGGCAAATGGCCGTTCGCCGATGAAGCAGATGCCGGTGCTGTCGGGCTTGTCGTAGACCGGCAGTCCCGCGCGGCGCGCGCGCTCGCGAACCGCGGCCTTTTCCAGGTTGCCAAGCGGCATCACGCTGCGCTCGAGCTGCGTTCGAGCGACCGCGTGCAGGAAGTAGCTCTGATCCTTGGAGCGATCGTGCGCTTTGTGCAACTCGACGCCCGCCGTGCCGCGCACCAGGCGGGCGTAGTGGCCGGTCGCGAACCACGTGGCGCCCAGGCGCTGGGCGTAGCGCAGGGCGAGGCCGAACTTGATTTCGCGGTTGCAGAGGATGTCCGGATTGCCGGTGCGGCCGGCGCGCTGCTCGTGCAGAAAGTGTGCAAACACGCGGGCACGATATTCGGCAGCAAAGCTGACCCGATGCAGGGGAATGTCGAGCTCGCGCGCGACGGCGCGCGCATCCTGGTAGTCCTGGGCCGCCGTGCAATACGCATCGTCCGCCTCGTCCCAGTTGCTCATGAAGAGACCCTGGACGGTCCAGCCGCATTCCTTCAGATGCAGGGCGGCAACGGCCGAATCCACGCCGCCCGACAGGCCGACAATGACAGAAGGGGAGCTGGACATGCCGGGATTGTAGCGCGCCCGTTAAGGCGCGCGGTGGGCGCATGCTGCTTACAGGCGGATGGCGCGGACTTGCGCGGCCGAGTTCAGATCAAGGCTCCCCACCGCATCGAGTGGCAGCCGCCGCCCGCTCAAGTAATCGTCGATGCAGCGCAGAACCAGAGGGCTGCGCAATCGCGGCTTGCGCTCGATGAGCTGCGCGCGGCTCAGCCAGTGAGTGCGCACGATGCCGCGATCGAGCGGCTGGGAGGCATCATGGTCGGCCACGGCGCCGCAGAAGGCAAAGCGCAGCGTTGCACGGCCCGAGGCCGGGCTGCGCCACAGATACACTCCGAGAAACGCTTCGGGAAGAAACGCCCACGCGGTCTCTTCACGCACCTCGCGCACCAGGGCTTCGATAATGGTCTCGCCGTTCTCGACGTGGCCCGCGGGCTGATTGAAGACGAGCCGGTGGTTGATACGCTCCTCGACAACCAGAAATTGCCCCGCGCTTTCGCTGACGGCGGCGACGGTGATGTCGGGCTTCCACGCCATGCGCGCGATTATAGCCGCGCGCGGCGCGGCCGGCTGGCCGGGTTCAGCCACGCCGGGCGACGCGTAGACCGTGCTCCGGCGCACTCGCGTTCCAGACCGTGTCGAACTCCGTCAAATACAGTTTGGCGACTCGCGGATTGTTGAAGTCGGCTATACCGTCCCAGGTATCGGCGCGCATGCGATACGCGATCGCCCGGTCATCGGCGATCAAATAGGCCGACGCGCGCTGCGGTGATTGCGCGGCGACGTAACGGATGTCGATGCAGCTTGACAGGCGCCGGCCCATGGCGACGAAGCGATTGCTGTCACGCATGACACGGGTCGGTTCGACCAGGAGTACGCGGACCTTGGAGAAGCTGCGCGACAGCACGAAATGCTTGACGATCTCGAGGAACGCCGTCTGGTCATAAAGATCCGGTTCCAGATCCGGCGTGTAGATCGACATCAGGCGCTGCGCTGCCGACGCGGCGCGATTGACCGCTTGGCGCGCTTCGGGGAGCGTGGTGAAGACAATGAGGGACTCGGCAGAACGCCGCCCGTTCGGCGCGGAGCCGTCGTTGAAGTCCGATTCGGGCGCATAGCGAGCATTCGCGAGCTGCGCAAGATCGGCGGTTGGGTCCGCGTCGTCTTCCCCGGGAGCATTCAAGATCGAGAGCCTGTCTTGAGCGCCTGCGCGCTGGCAGGCCCTGCGATCTTAGAAAGGGGCGGGGCGCGTGGTTGCCGATCGGGTCACGCTTTTGGGCGTCGCCGCGGCCGGCGGCGCTCAAAAACGCGGCACAGTTCGCACTTTCTGAAGCCTACACCTCAAGTGCCAGCTGCGTGGCCAACCCCACGTAGTCGGATGGGGCCAGTGCCTGCAGCCGGGCCTTGTCGCTCGCCGCCAGCGGCAGGGTGTCGATGAACGCGGCGAGCGCGGGCGCGTCGATCGCGCGGCCGCGCGTGAACTCCTTCAGGCGTTCGTAGCCATTGGGAACGCCGGCGGCGCGCATCACGGTCTGTATCGCCTCGGCGAGCACTTCCCACGCCGCACTCACGTCAGCCTGCAACCGTGCCGGGTCGGCGGCGACTTTCCCAAGGCCGCGCGCGAGCGCGTCAAAGGCCACGAGCGCATGGGCAAGCGCGACGCCTGCGTTGCGCAGGACCGTCGAGTCGCTCAGATCGCGCTGCCAGCGCGAGATGGGCAGCTTTTCGGCGAAGTGGCGCAGTAGCGCATTGGCAACGCCGAGATTGCCTTCAGCATTCTCAAAATCGATGGGGTTTACTTTATGCGGCATCGTCGAGGAGCCGACTTCGGCGGCCAGCGCGCGCTGCCGCAGATAGCCGAGTGAAATGTACCCCCACAGGTCACGACACAGCCCAATGAGGATGACATTGAGTCCCGCGAGAGCATCGCAGTATTCGGCAATCCAGTCGTGCGGCTCGATCTGCGTGGTATGCGAGTTGTACTCGAGCCCCAGTGACTCGACGAATGCGCGACTGACGGCGGGCCAGTCGACGAGCGGCACCGCCGCGACGTGCGCATTGAAGTTGCCAACGGCGCCGTTCCACTTGCCGAGCGTCGCGACCTTCGCCCAGCGTCGCCGCGCGCGCCGCAAGCGCACGACAAAATTGGCAATCTCCTTGCCCAAGGTCGTCGGGCTCGCAGCCTGTCCGTGGGTGCGAGCCAGCATCGGCGTCGCGGCCTCGCGGCGCGCGAGCACACTGAGCTGCGTATCAAGCGCATCGAGCGCCGCCATTAGAATCGTGCGCGCGGCGGCGAGGAGCCGCGCATAGCTCAGATTGTTGACATCCTCGGAGGTGCAGCCGAAATGCACCAGCTCCAGCACCGCTGCGCTTGCGCCGGCTGCGAGCAGCTCCTGGCGCAGATAGTATTCGCCGGCCTTGACGTCATGGTTGATGCTCGCCTCGAGCGCCTTCACCGCCGGCGCGGCCGAAGCGTCCGGTTCGCGCGCCAGCTCTTCGGCGCGACGGCGCACGGACTCGGCGAGCGGTGCGTGCGGCAATTGCGGCACGGCGGCACTCAGGTGCAGCAGCCAGCGCGCCTCGATGCGGATGCGCTCGCGGATGAGCCCTGCCTCTGACAGCAGTGCGCGCAGGGGCTCGGTCGCCGCCCGGTAGCGGCCGTCAATCGGAGAGAGCGCGTCGATGGAGCCCGAAGGCATGCGTTCTTTAACAGAAGCCTCGAGATGATACGATTTGCATGATATCGCATACTGGCGGCCTTTCGGAGTCCGGCCCATGACGACTTCCTCTCGAATCGAGCGCGACAGCATGGGCGAGCTGCAGGTGCCGGCGGAGGCGCTCTGGGGCGCGCAGACGCAGCGCGCGATCGAGAATTTCCCTATCAGCGGGACCACATTGCCGCCGGCGTTCATCGCCGCGCTCGGCCTCGTCAAACAGGCGGCGTGCCGCGCCAACGCGGCCCTCGGGCTGCTGGCGCCGGATCTCGCGCGGGCGATCGAGGCCGCGGCTGCCGCGGTGGCCGCCGGCCAGCATGACGCGCAGTTCCCCGTCGACGTCTTTCAGACCGGCTCGGGCACGAGCACCAATATGAACGCCAACGAAGTGATCGCGCATCTGGCGAGCCGGCAGCTGGGGCGCGCCGTGCACGCGAATGACGAGATCAATTTGAGCCAGAGCAGCAATGACGTCATTCCGACGACGATTCATGTGAGCGCCGCGCTCGCGCTTGAGCGCACGCTGCTGCCAGCGCTCGGGCACATCTGCAGCGTGCTGCAGGCGAAGGAGCATGAATTCGGCGCTGTCGTGAAGACGGGGCGTACGCATCTGATGGATGCGATGCCGCTGACGATCGCGCAGGAGCTGTCTGGCTGGCGCATGCAGCTGCAAAACGGAAGTGCGCGGCTGCGCAGTACGCTGCCGCGTCTGCTCGCTCTGGCGCAGGGCGGCACGGCGGTCGGCACCGGCATCAATGCGCATCCGCAGTTCGGCGCGCGCTTCTGCGCTGAGCTTGCGCGCCTCACGGGCGTGCCGTTCATGCCCAGTCCCAATTATTTCGAGTCGCTCGCCTCGCAGGACGCCGCCGTTGAACTCTCGGGACAGCTGAAGACGCTCGCGGTCAGCGTCATGAAGATTGCGAATGATCTGCGCTGGATGAATAGCGGGCCGCTCGCCGGGCTCGGCGAGATCGCCCTGCCGGCGCTGCAGCCCGGCAGCAGCATCATGCCGGGGAAAGTGAACCCGGTGATCCCCGAGGCGGCGGCGATGGTTGCGGCGCAGGTGATCGGTTACGACACGACGATTACGCTTGCCGGCCAGGCCGGCAATTTCCAGCTGAATGTCATGCTGCCGGTCATCGCCTACGACCTTCTCGAGAGCATACGGCTGCTCGCCAACGTGCTCGTCGCGCTCGCCGATCGTGCGATCGCCGGCTTCACCGTCAATCGGGCGCGGCTTGCCGATGCGCTCGATCGCAATCCCATTCTGGTGACGGCCTTGAATCCGATCATCGGCTACGAGAAAGGCGCGGCGATTGCGAAGCTCGCCTATGCCGAAGGCCGTCCGATTCGTGAGGTCGCGCAGCAGCTGACGAACCTGTCTGCCGCGGAGCTCGCCAAGCTCTTGGATCCTCTCGAGCTCACTCGGGGCGGCGTTAAGGGCGGCGGGAGCACGGGCGGCTGACGCCATTGGGCCCGGTGACTGACTGGAAGGCTTGCATCGCCGCGCGTCTCGCCGGCAGCGCGCCGCAGCACGCGCGCGAGGAGTGGCTGCTGCCCGGCTTGTCGCGCGCGGAGACGCGCGAGCTCGGGCGCTTCTTCCCGAAAACGCCGATTGCCGCGGCGGTGCTGGTACCGCTGGTGGAGCGCGCGCCTGAACTCACGGTGCTGCTCACGCGCCGTGCCATCGAGCTCAAGAGTCATGCGGGTCAGATTGCATTCCCGGGCGGCCGGCTCGAAGCCGCCGAGACCCCGCGCGCCGCGGCGCTGCGCGAAGCGCGCGAGGAGATCGGTCTTGATCCGCGCTTCGTCGCGATCGTCGGCTATCTTCCCGACCATGTGCTCCTCAGCGGCTTTCGCGTCACGCCCGTCGTCGGCTTCGTGCGCTCGGGTTTTGAGCTGCAGCTGGCGGCCAAGGAAGTGCAGGACACCTTCGAAGTGCCGCTCAGCTATGTGTTCGACCCGGCCAATCACAGGACCCGGCTGCGCCGCCTGGCCGACGGCGCGACAGAGGTCGAGGTCTGCGACATTCCCTACGGGGCGCACTATATTTGGGGTGCGACCGCGGGCATGCTGATCACGCTCTATCGGCTCTGCACCCGCGAGGCAGCACCGTGACGAGCGCCGAATCCGCGCTGCGCGCGCTCCTCGAGGTGATGGCACGCCTGCGCGATCCGCAGGCCGGCTGCCGCTGGGACCTTGCGCAGGACTTTCGCAGCATTGCACCGTATACGATCGAGGAGGCGTATGAGGTGGCCGACGCGATCGAGCGCGCCGATCGCGACAGCCTGCGCGATGAGCTGGGGGATCTGCTGTTTCAAGTGGTGTTTCACGCCCGCATGGCGCAGGAGCGCGGCTGGTTTGATTTCGCGGACATCGCGGCGTCCATCCATGACAAACTCGTGCGGCGTCATCCGCACGTCTTCAGCACCGACCCGCAGCCGCTCGACGGGCCGGCGCTCGAGACGCTCTGGGAGGAGCAAAAGGCCCGCGAGCGCGCCGCTGGCGGCGACGGCGCGAAGGGGGCGGGCGCACTGGCCGATGTGCCGCTCGCTCTGCCGGCACTGACGCGCGCGGCGAAGCTGGGTCGCCGTGCGGCGCGCATCGGCTTCGACTGGACAGCGGCGCCGCAGGTACGCAGCAAGGTGCTGGAAGAGCTCGCGGAACTCGACGCCGCGCTCGCTGCGCGTTCGGCCGATGCGCGCTCGGGGCAGGCGCCGGACGCCGCGGTCGTCGAGGAACTCGGCGACCTCCTGTTCGCGCTCGTCAACTGGGGGCGGCATTTGCGCATCGATGCCGAGGGGGCGCTGCGCGCGGCCAACCAGAAGTTCGAAAGCCGTTTTCGCCACATGGAATCGCTCGCGCGCGCCCGCAACCTGAGCCTAAACTCTCTTACGTCGGATGCGTGGGAAGAGCTCTGGCGTGAATCCAAGGAAGCGCGGGCGCGGGGCGAGCACTCCGACTGACTCAGCGCAGCGCGAACCCACTTTCAGGCATAGTGCCGCGGCACGGTGACGCGAAATGTGGTGCCCTCGGCTCGGCTTTCCAGTTCCAGGGTGGCCTCGAGAAGCTCGCACAGGCGTTTGACTATGGTGAGCCCGATTCCCTCGCCGTGGCCGGTGTGCACCGGATCGCGAGTGGTGTCGCCTTCGCCCGCAATCTGGGCAGCGGGATCGTCCGGATGCCGGTGCGCTGCGCGCGTGGCCTCATCAAGCGCCTGCACGATAGGCACGCTCGAGGTCTGCGTGATGCCCGGGCCCGAATCGATGATGGACATTCGCCATTGGGGCCGCGCTTCCGAGCCGCAGGCTTCCCACTCAAGTGTGACTCCGCCCGTGCGGGTGTAGCGCAGCGCATTCAAGAGCAGATTCTGCGCGACGCGCACCACTTTGATGCGATCGCCCTGCACCTCGAGCGTGCTCGGGCCGATCACGCGCAGAAACAGATTCCGCTCGTTCGCCATCGCGCGCAGTGACTCGCACAGAGGACGAAGGGTCGCCGACAAATCGAAAGTTTCCAGAGCGAGCCGGTCCTGCCCGGCATCGATGCGCGCCAGATCGATGAGGTCGGAGAGCAGATCGTGGAGCGACTTCACCCCGCGCTTCAGCACCTGCAGCGACTGATGCCGCACCGCGTCGGGCGCGCCATCGCGATCAAGAATCGTCGACGCGCTCTGCAGCACTCCGACGCTGCCGCGCAGATCGTGGGCCGCTTCGCGCCAGATGCCCGCGCGCTGCTCCTGCAGGGTGGTCAGAGCCTTGAGAGCCAGCTCAAGCTCAGCCACCTCGGTTGCAGCTTCCGACTGGCGCATCTGTGAGTATTGGCTCGCGCTCTCGCTGACCCCATCGCTCACGAGGCGCACGAGCGCACGCCGTGCGATCGGCATGGCCCTGCGCTCAGGTTCCGCGAGCGTGATCTCAAAGGCGTCAAGCTCGGCGAGCAAACACAGCTGCAGATGGCCCCAGTCGCGAGCGGTCTCGCGCTGGTTGTAGCCCTGCTGCCAGCGTTGCAGGCCGTGGGCGGCAGCGCCGTCTTTCTGCTCCTCCACCGCCGCACGCTTCTCGGGATAGCTCTTGGCGCTCAGGTGGCGCTCGAAAGTATCGAGCACTTCCGGCATATGATCGACGAATTGAGACTTCGACAAGGTGGAGGCGGTGGTGAGCTGCGGATCCGCGTCCACTGCGCGACGCCACGCCGCGAGTATCGCTTCCCGCTGCGCCCTTAAGTGCGCGGCGAGCGCGGCAAGGACCGCACCGTGTTGGGTTTCGCTGGCCACTCAATGCAACTTTACAGTAGAAAGTTCACGGTTCAAGGTAATTATGTGCTCATGAGACTTTGAATTCGATGCCCTGCGCCAGCGGCAGGTCGGCGCTCCAGTTGATCGTATTCGTCTGGCGCCGCATGTACGCCTTCCACGCATCAGAGCCTGATTCGCGCCCGCCACCCGTGTCCTTCTCGCCGCCAAAGGCGCCGCCGATTTCAGCCCCGGAGGTGCCGAGGTTGATGTTGGCAATGCCGCAGTCGCTGCCGCCAGCCGACAGATAGCGCTCCGCATGCTGCAGTCGATCGGTGAAGAGCGCGGAGGACAGGCCATGAGCCGAGGCGTTTTGCAAGGCGATGGCCTCATCGAGCGACTGCACCGCAATCACGTACAGAATCGGCGCAAAGGTCTCGGTCTGCACGATGGGCCAGTCGTTGCGCGCGCGAAACAGGGTGGGCTCGACGAAATGGCCGGGACCCGCGAGCACTTTCCCCCCGCACAGCAGTTCCGCGCCCGCGTCGCGCGCTGCGGCGATCGCGGAGCGGTACTGCTCCACCGCCCGCGCATCGATGAGCGGTCCCATGAGCGTGCCGGGCTCGAGCGGATCGCCGATGCGGATTTGCCCGTAGGCGTGCGTCAGGCGCTGCTCGAGCTCCGCGGCGCGGCTCGCATGCACCAGGACCCGGCGCGTCGAGGTGCAGCGCTGACCCGCCGTACCGGCCGCCCCGAACACGATGGCCGGCACCGCCAGATCCAGGTTCGCGCTCTCATCGACGATCACCGCGTTATTGCCGCCGAGCTCGAGAAGACTCTTGGCGAGGCGCGCTGCAAGGCGTTCGCCCACGCGCCGGCCGATGGTGGTTGATCCGGTGAACGACACGAGTGCCACGCGCCGGTCATCGACGAACCGCGTGGCGAGCTCTGTCCCGGCATCGATGAAGAGCTGAAAAATGGGCGGCAGGTGCGCCTCCTTCATGAGCCGGTTGCAAAGCTGCTGCACGGCGAGCGCGCTGAGCGGCGTCTTGGGAGAGGGTTTCCACACGGCAACATTGCCGGCGATCACCGCGAGGCAGGCATTCCAGGCCCAAACCGCGACGGGAAAGTTGAATGCGGAGATGATGCCGACGACACCGAGCGGGTGCCACTGCTCGTACATGCGGTGTTGCGCGCGCTCCGAGTGCATGGTGAGCCCGTACAGCATGCGCGATTGACCGACCGCGAAGTCCGCGATATCGATCATCTCCTGGACCTCGCCCAGGCCTTCGGGGAGGATCTTGCCATTCTCGAGCGATACCAGCGTGCCGAGATCCGTCTTGCGCGCGCGCAGCGCCTCACCGAGCAGCCGTACGGCCTCGCCGCGTTTCGGCGCCGGTACCGCACGCCAGTGCGCCGCGGCGGCCGTCGCCGACCGCATGAGCTCTTCGTAGTCCGCGGCACCCGCCGCGCGCACCGTCGCAATGAGCTCGCCGCTGGCGGGACTCTTGACTGCAATCTCACTGCCCTCAGTCGCGCTCGACCAGCCTTGCGAGCCGGACCAGGCCCCCGGATGAACCCGATTGATCTCGAGGCGTGCGAGCAGTGCCGGAACGTCCATCACACTCACCGCGCGGCGGCGGAGGTGAGTCCGCGCTGGCGGCCGGCCTTGCCGGAGACCACGACTTCGGCCGAGAGGTCCTTGGTGCCGCCCTGCGCGTAGTAGCGACCAAAGCGGTTACGCAGAATGTCGGGCATGCTGAATTTCTCCTGCGGCACGAAACCCTTGTAGTGCTGCGGATGCTGCAGCACAAGATCCACGACCGCCGTGATACCGGCGGCCGTTGTTACCTGGATGGCCGACCACAATCGGCCCGCGATGACCTGCGGATAGACCTTGTTGACGTAGTTCTCTTCGCGCAGCTCGCCGTCCTGGGTGCCGGTGACCTCCACATAAACGATGACGACGTCCTGCAAGGTCTGCGGCACCGCGTTCTCCAGAACCTGCTTCAAGGTCTTGCGATCGTGGTTCAGCTTCAGGTCATTCATCAGGAACTGCATTTGCGCGCAGTGCCCCGGATAGCGGATCGTCTTGTAGTTCATGGCCTCGCAACGCGCGCCATGACTGTCAGCGAGCGAACCGAGGCCGCCCGAGGTGTTGAAGGCCTCGTACAGTGTGCCGTCAATGGCGATCTCCTCCAGTCCCTCAAGCGGCGCGACCTCCAGCGTGCGTCCATCGGCGATCGCCTGGCAGGGGTTGCCATACTCGTTGATGAGGCCTTCCGTCGACCAGGTGAGCGAGTACTTGAGGACATTGTTGGGGTGCTGGGGCAGGGCGCCGACGCGCAGCTTGACCGCGCGCAATTGGTCGAAATGGCCCATCAGCTCATTCGCGGCAATGCTGATAAAGCCTGGCGCGAGCCCGCATTGCGGCACGAAGGCCTGCGCTGCGCCCTCGGCAATGCGGATCACCGCGCGCGTCACCTCCACATCCTCGGTGAGATCGAAATAATGAGTGCCCGCGCGACGCGCCGCCGCGGCGACCCCCGCGTTGCAGTAGAAGGGCAGGCTCGAGATGACCGCGTCGGCCGGATGTGCCGCCAGGTGATCCGCGAGCGCCGCGGTGTCGCTCGCATCCAAGGCGACGGCGGTGAGGTTGGCGCTGCCATGCGCACGCACCACCGCCTGCGCAGTCGGACCGTTGACGTCGCCGAGGAAAACCTTGTAACTACCGGATTCTGCTAACAATCCTGAAATGAGTGCGCCGATCTTGCCGGCGCCGAGAATCAGTACACGATGCATGCCACGCCCCCTCGGCTAAATCGTCACTGCGCGGAACGGCGCGCATTCTGCCTCCGACTCTCCCGCTGCGCCACCCCCGGACGCAGTTGGGGGGCTCGTATGAAAATGTGTAGCATCGGACGATGCGCTCCCCTGAAACCGTTCCCTGGCATGCAGCAAGCTGGCAAGCCAAGGCTGCGCAGCAGCAGCCGACCTACGCCGATCCCGCGGCGCTCGAGCGCGTCATCGCGGAGCTCTCGCGGCTGCCGCCGATCGTCGTCTCTTGGGAAGTTGATGCGCTGCTCGAACGCCTGGCGAGCGCACAGCGCGGCCAGGCGTTTTTGTTGCAAGGCGGCGATTGTGCTGAGGCCTTCGCGGACTGCGAGTCCGACCGGATCGCGAAGCAGCTGAAGATCTTGCTGCAGATGAGCCTCGTGCTGCTGCATGGCTTGAAAAAACCCATCATTCGGCTCGGCCGCATGGCCGGGCAGTACGCCAAGCCCCGCTCTGCCGACACCGAGACGCAAGACGGCGTGACACTGCCGAGCTATCGCGGCGACCTGGTGAATCGGCCGGAATTCACCGCTGCGGCGCGCGCGGCCGATGCGCAGCTGCTGCTGCGCGGCTACGAGCGCGCGGCACTGACGCTCAATTTCGTACGCGCGCTCGTCGCCGGCGGCTTCGCGGACCTGCACCACCCGGAGTACTGGGATCTGGGGTTCGTCAAACACTCCCCGCTCAAGGACGCTTACCACGGCATCGCTGACTCCATTTCGGACTCGCTCGATTTCCTTGAGGGCATCAGCGGTCGCGCCGTCCACGAGACCACGCACGCCGACTTCTATGCAAGCCACGAGGGGCTGCACCTGCTGTACGAGCAGGCGCAGACGCGCTTTATCCCGCGCCAGCAGCGCTGGTACAACCTCTCCACCCACCTGCCCTGGATCGGCATGCGCACCGCGCAGCTCGAGGGTGCGCACGTGGAATATTTCCGCGGGATCTCCAATCCGGTCGCGGTGAAGATCGGCGCGGCCATGGATTCGGGCTGGCTCCAGGGCCTCGTCACGACGTTGAACCCGCACAATCAGCCCGGACGGCTGACGCTCATCCACCGTTTTGGGGTGAAGGAGATCGAGAAGGCGCTGCCGCGCGCGATCGACGCGGTGCGGCAGACCGGGCAGACGGTGCTGTGGGTGTGTGATCCGATGCACGGCAACACCGAGACCAGCACCGGCGGCTTCAAGACCCGCCGCTTCGAGAATATCCTGGGAGAGCTGCACAGCGCTTTTCGCATTCACGCGGAAACCGGCTCATTCCTCGGCGGCGTTCACATCGAATTGACCGGCGATGACGTTACCGAGTGCACCGGCGGCGCGCGCGGCCTCACCGACGCTGACCTGCAGCGTGCCTATCGTTCAACAGTCGACCCGCGCCTGAATCACGAACAGGCGCTCGAGTTGGCATTACTTATCGCCGAGCACAGCCAGAACCGGCGTGCCGATCGCCGCCACGCGCGCTAGCGCGCGCAAGTTCGCCTTGCGCCCGGCCTCATCGCGCCGGTATTCTGTGCCGACACCGAGGAACACCGTGAATATTTCCGCGAGGGAGCGGCCCGAACCGCTCAGGATCGGAGCGCCTGCGCGCGCGGATCTCCAAGCGATTCTGTCTCCCGCAGCGCTCGATTTTCTGGCGGCGCTGAACGCGCAATTCTCGGCACCCGTCGCCGAACTCTTGCAGGTCCGCGCGCAGCGCAAGCTGCGCATCGAGGCGGGGGAGCGCCCGGACTTCCTTGCCGCGACGCGCACGCAGCGCGAATCCGCCTGGCGCATCGCGGCGATCCCCGCCGATCTGCTCGACCGCCGCGTCGAAATCACCGGCCCGACCGACCGCAAGATGATTATCAACGCCCTGAATTCGGGAGCCCGTGTCTTCATGGCCGATTGCGAGGATTCACTCGCGCCGACCTGGGCGAACCTCATCGGCGGCCAGCAGAACCTCTACGATGCCGTGCGTCGCACCATCGAATTGGTCAGCGATACCGGCAAGGTTTACCGCCTGAACCGCACAACCGCGGTGCTCATCGTGCGTCCGCGGGGTTGGCACCTGTATGAGCGCCATTTGACTCAACGCGGCGCGGCCCTGCCGGGCGCGCTCGTCGATTTCGGCTTGTACTTTTTCCACAACGCGCGCGAGCTCATCGCGCGTGGCACCGGTGCGTATTTCTACCTGCCGAAGATGGAGAGCCATCTTGAGGCGCGGCTGTGGGCGCAGGTGTTTGACTTCTCCGAGAAGTATCTGGCGGTGCCGCAGGGCACGATTCGCTGCACGGTGCTCATCGAGACACTGCTCGCCGCCTTCGAGATGGACGAGATACTGTGGGAGCTGAAGGACTACGCAACCGGCTTGAACTGCGGGCGCTGGGACTACATCTTCAGCTTCATCAAGCTCTTCGCGAGCCGCCCCGATTGTCTGCTTCCGGATCGCCAGCGCATCGGAATGACGGCTCATTTCCTGCGCTCCTACTCACTGCTGTGCATCAAGACCTGTCATCGCCGCGGCGCGTTCGCGATGGGCGGCATGGCGGCGCAGATTCCGATCAAGAATGATCCGGTCGCAAACCAGGCGGCGCTCGACTCGGTGCGTGCCGACAAGGAGCGCGAGGTGAACGACGGCCATGATGGCACCTGGGTCGCACACCCGGCGCTGGTGCCGATCGCTCGCGAGGTGTTCGATCGGGTGATGCAGTCGCCCAACCAGGTGCATCGCCTGCGCGACAATGTGGCGGTGAGCGCGGACGATCTCCTCAGCGTGCCCGCGGGCGACATCACATCTGCAGGCCTGCTCAACAATGTGAGCGTCAGCCTGCAGTACCTTGCCGCCTGGCTTGGCGGTAACGGCTGCGTGCCCATCAACAATCTGATGGAGGATGCCGCAACGGCCGAAATTGCGCGCACGCAGATCTGGCAGTGGATTCACCATCGCGCGAACCTCACCGACGGCCGCAAGGTGACGATTGAGCTCTTTCGCACCCTGCTGCAGCAGGAGAGTGAGCGTCTTGCGGCGCAGGTCGGCTCCGATTCGCATGCGCGCGGGCATTACCGCGACGCCGCACGCATTCTCGGTGAAATGACGAGCGCCGCCGCCTGCGCTGAATTCCTCACCGTTGTGGCCTATCCACAACTGCAATGAACGCCATAGGAGCGACCCACGCAATGATCCGCACCGCCCAGAACCTGGCAAACGAATGGAAGAGTGACCCGCGCTGGCAGGGCATCACCCGCGGATATCGCGCGGAGGATGTGTTGCGCCTTCGCGGTACGGTACAAGTGGAGCACACGCTTGCCCGGCTGGGAGCAGAAAAGCTGTGGCGCTACGTCACGGAGCGGCCGTTCGTCAATGCGCTGGGCGCGCTTACCGGCAACCAGGCCATGCAACAGGTGAAAGCGGGTCTCGATGCCATTTATCTGTCAGGCTGGCAGGTCGCAGGCGACGCCAATCTTTCCGGCCAGATGTACCCGGACCAGTCGCTGTATCCGGCCGATTCCGTGCCGAACGTGGTCAAACGCATCAACAACGCGCTGCAGCGTGCGGATGAGCTGCACCATGCTGAGGGCAACGATGCGATTGACTGGTTCAAGCCCATCGTGGCCGATGCCGAAGCCGGCTTCGGCGGCGTGCTCAATGCCTTCGAGCTCATGAAGCAGATGATCGAGGCGGGTGCCGCAGGCGTGCACTTCGAGGACCAGTTGTCTTCGGCAAAGAAGTGCGGCCACATGGGCGGCAAGGTGCTGGTGCCGACGCAGGAGGCGGTCAACAAGCTGGTCGCCGCGCGCCTCGCGGCGGATCTGTGTGATGTACCCACGGTGCTGGTTGCGCGCACCGATGCAGAGTCGGCGACGCTCATCACATCCGACGTCGATGAGCGCGACCTGCCATTTATCAGCTCCAAGGAGCGCACCGTCGAGGGGTTCTTCAATGTGCGCGCGGGCCTCGACGCGGCCGTCGCCCGCGGTCTTGCCTACGCGCCCTATGCGGATCTTTTATGGTGTGAGACCGGAGTGCCGGATGTGGCGGAGGCGCGGCATTTTGCCGAAGGCATTCATCGTGAGTTTCCCGGCAAGCTGCTCGCCTACAACTGTTCACCCTCTTTTAACTGGAAAAAAAAGCTCTCCGACGCGCAGATCGCGAAGTTTCAGCGCGAGCTCGGCGCGATGGGCTACAAATTCCAGTTTGTGACGCTCGCCGGCTTCCACGCGCTCAACTACTCGATGTTCGAGCTCGCGCACGGCTATAAGGAGAGCCAGATGAGCGCCTACGTGCAGCTGCAGCAGCGCGAGTTCGCGGCCGAGAGCCTAGGCTATTCCGCGACCAAGCATCAGCGCGAGGTCGGGGCCGGATACTTTGACGACGTTACCCAGGTGATCAACGCCGGCACCTCTTCGATCACCGCCCTCAAGGGCTCAACCGAGGAAGCGCAGTTCGCGACCGCCAAGCGCTGAAAGCGCTACACCCCAGGGCCGCTGGCGCAGGCGCGCCTCGCCGCAGCGCGATCTATGATCCAGGCTGCGTGCGCTGCCCGCGACTGGCTGCATTTCTGGCGGACATCCGTGTGCGCCATCCGACGTATTGGTCGCGCCCCGTTCCCGCCTTCGGAGCCCCGGCGCCGCGCATTCTGCTGGTGGGACTCGCCCCCGGATTGCACGGCGCCAACCGCACCGGCCGGCCATTTACCGGCGATTTTGCCGGCATACTGCTCTATGAGACGCTTCATGAGCTGGGACTTGCGAGCCACCCGCAATCCCTCGCGCGCAACGACGGCCTGGCGCTGGCGCACACGCGCATCACCAACGCGGTCAAATGCCTGCCGCCGGCCAATAAGCCGCTGCCGCCTGAGATCCGCTGCTGCAACAGCTACCTCAGGAATGAGCTCGAAGTCGTGCCGAGTGTGCGGGTGATCGTCGCTCTCGGCCACGTCGCGCACGATGCGGTGGTACTTGCCTGCGGCCTGCCGCGCAGCGCGTTTGTCTTCGCGCACGGCCGCGAACATGCGCTCGACCGGATGCGACGGCTCCTCGACTCATATCATTGCAGCCGTTACAACACGCAGACGCGCCGGCTGACCGCAACCATGTTCAAGGCGGTCATCGCGCAGGCTTGCGCACTGGCAGAGCTCGGCCAAAATGGCTCGCACATTTGATGCCAAGGAATTTGTTGCGGCGCTGCCGCGCCGTCCGGGCGTCTATCGCATGCTGGACGCCGCGGGACAGCCGCTGTACGTGGGCAAGGCGAAGAATCTCAAAGATCGCGTGGCAACCTACTTCAGTCCCGCCAACGTCAATCCGAAAGTGCAGGCGCTGGTGCAGCAGATTGCCGAAATCGAAGTGACGGTGACCAATTCGGAAACCGAGGCGCTGCTGCTCGAGTTCAACCTCATCAAGGCCCAAAAGCCGCGCTTCAATGTGGTGCTGCGCGACGACAAGAGCTTTCCGTATATCCGCTTGTGTCAGGATCACGAGTTCCCGCGGCTGTCCTTCTATCGCGGCGCGCGTAACCTGCCGGGCCGCTACTTCGGGCCTTTTCCGAGCGCCGGCGCGGTGAAGGAGACGCTGCAGCAGCTGCAGAAGCTCTTTCGGATACGCAACTGCCGCGACACCTTCTTCGCCAACCGCAGTCGTCCCTGTCTGCAGCATCAGATCGGGCGCTGCTCGGCGCCCTGTGTCGGGCTCATCGCTCGCGAAGCGTACGCGCAGGACATCGATGCTGCCGAAAAGGTCCTCGATGGGAGGAGTGACGAGGTCAATAGCGACCTGCAGGCGCGCATGGAAGCCGCCGCTGCGGAACTGCAGTTTGAGCGCGCGGCGGTGCTGCGCGATCAGCTCGCGGCGCTCAACCGCATCCAGGCCCAGCAGATCGTCACCGCTGAGGCGGAGCGCGATGTCGACGTGATCTGCATTATCGGCGAACCTGGCGAGTATGCCATCAGCGTCATGCCGGTGAGGGGAGGGCGCAATCTGGGCACCACCAGCTACTTTCCGCGCGGCGCGCTCGCCGAGCCCGGCGAGGCGCTGACCTCCTTCATCATGCAGTACTACGCCACGCAGGAGCCGCCGCCGGAGGTGCTCGTCAGTCACGATCTCGAAGACGCACATGTCCTCGCAGAAGTGCTGGCCGCGCGCACTACCCATGCCGTCAATCTGCGGCGGCCCGAGCGCGGCCTCGGTGTGCGCTGGCTCGATCTCAATATCGAGAATGCAACCCAGGCGCTGCGTATGCGGCACGCGCAGCGCGAGGGCGCCGAAGAGATGCTGAGCGCGCTCGCCCAGGCGCTCGATCTGCCCGAACTGCCCGCGCGCATCGAATGCTTCGACATCAGTCATACGGGCGGCGAGGGAACAGTTGCTTCGTGCGTGGTGTTCGGGCGCGACGGGCCGCTGAAGAAGGAATACCGACGCTTCAACATCACGGGAGTCGCGCCCGGCGACGACTACGCGGCCCTGCGCCAGGCGCTGGCGCGGCGCTACACCCGCATCCGCGACGGGGAATATCCAGTGCCCGATCTGTTGCTCATCGATGGGGGTCTCGGGCAGGTCAATGAAGTGCACTCAGTGCTCGCTCCGCTGGGCTTTGAGGACGTCACCCTGATCGGGATCGCCAAGGGGGCCGAACGCCGGCCGGGCCAGGAGCGACTCTTTATATATGGTACGCAGGCGCCACTTGCGCTCGAGCCGCACTCGCCTGCGTCGCGGCTCATCCAGCGCATCCGCGACGAGGCCCATCGCTTCGCGATCAGCGGCCACCGCCGCCGCCGCGCGCGCCGCTACAATGAATCCATACTTGAAACAGTACCCGGCCTCGGACCGGCGAAGCGGCGCGCATTGTTGCGCCACTTCGGAGGCTTGCAGGGCATCCTGCGCGCCGGCACGGCGGACTTCGAGCTGGTGGCCGGTATCGGCGCGGCGCTCGCCCGGAGTCTTTATGATCACCTTCACCCCGGTGACTAGCGCGCCCATGGTCTGGAATCTGCCCAATACCTTGACGTGGATCCGCATCGCGGCGATCCCGCTCATTGTGGTGCTGTTCTATGCTCCCTATCCCTGGGCCGATCCCGCCGCCGGGCTGCTGTTCGCCGCGGCGGGTATCACCGACAGCCTTGACGGGTACTTCGCGCGCCGCCTGGGGCAGACTTCGCGCCTGGGCGCCTTTCTCGACCCCGTCGCCGACAAGCTCATCGTGGCGGTCGCCTTGGTGCTGCTCGTCAGCAAGGACCCGCGCGCGCTCATCGTACTGACGGCAGCCGTCACGATTGGCCGCGAGATCGCCATTTCCGCGTTGCGCGAATGGATGGCCGAAATCGGTCAGCGACGCAAGGTCGCCGTCTCGCAGCTCGGCAAGTACAAGACCACATTGCAGATCATCGGGCTGTCGATGATGCTCTACCGGCGCGATCTCATCGGCCTGCCGACCTATGGCGTGGGGGTTGCATTCACTGTGCTCGCCGCGATTCTCACCCTCTCATCGATGGTGGCGTATCTGCGTATTGCATGGCCCGAATTGCGGCGCTAAGTCGCCGCGTCGCTTGAGATTTTGCAGCCTCGCAAATCAGTGTTACCTTGACTTCGCGACCGCGGAACCTACAATTTCGCCTCCTCGTCGAGCGGGAATAGCTCAGTTGGTAGAGCATCACCTTGCCAAGGTGAGGGTCGGGAGTTCGAGTCTCCTTTCCCGCTCCAGTTCCTGTGGAAGCGCCCGGGTGCGCGTGGCGCACCTGATCGTCCGGTTCATGCGAGGCTAGGTGGCAGAATGGTCATGCAGCGGCCTGCAAAGCCGTCTATGCCGGTTCGATTCCGACCCTAGCCTCCAATTGAACACTGGCGAACATTTCGCTGACCCCGTAAAGCGCGGTGAAAACTACTAGAACTCCAGTAGGAAAGCCCCATTGAGCCTGCATTGGCCTTCGTCGACAGCCTGCCGAAGGGTGGAGTACCAATGGGCGTATTTTGGCCACGTGGGCTACCACGATGCTTAGCGAGATGGCGATACAGGCTCCGAAGGCGAGGCTCTGGAATCTCTTCGGATCAGGAATTCAGCCGGTGACGAACGCGAAACCCTGCATCCCGTTCAGGCAGCGGCGGCTTCGGAGACAGCCATCGTCAGCATCTGTGTAAATTCCGCGGCATCGAGGGGATGACTGAAAAAGTAGCCTTGTCCCTCGGGACAACTGTGTTCTTGAAGGAATTGGAGCTGTTCTCGCGTCTCCACGCCTTCCGCGACGACGCGCATATGCAGGCTCTTCCCCATATTGATGACCGCGCTGACGATGCTGGCATCATTGTCGTCGGTCGTAAGATCGCGCACGAACGACCGATCGATTTTCAAGCTGTCGATCGGAAAGCGCCTCAGATAGCTCAAGCTCGAATAACCTGTACCGAAGTCGTCCAGCGCGAGGTGCACGCCCAGCTCCTTGAGGGCATGCAGCACGGCAGCGGTGGAATTCGAATCCTGCATCAAGAAGGTTTCGGTAAGCTCGAGTTCGAGGTACCGCGGGTCAAGTCCAGTTTCCGTTAGAATGGCGCGTACCTCTGCAACGAAATCTTTATCGCGTAATTCGACCGCGGAGATGTTGATCGCGATGCATATCGGTGCGAAGCCCGCATCCTGCCAGGCTCGCGCCTGCCGGCAACCTTCCCGCAGGACCCACCGGCTGATCGGCACAATGAAGCCACACTCTTCGGCAACCGGTATAAATTGGTTAGGGGGCACGAGCCCGCGCTCCGGATGATGCCAGCGAATCAGTGCCTCGGCACCGACGATCGCACCCGTCTCTAGATTTATTTTGGGTTGGTAATGCAACGCAAATTCGTGCCGCTCCAACGCGTGACGCAGGCCGCCTTCCAGGGACTGCCTCTCCAAGGCGCGCACGTTCATATCCGGCTTAAAGAATTGATAGTTATTGCGCCCGCTGTCCTTCGCATGAAGCAATGCAAAATCCGCATGCTTCATTAGGGTTTCTGCCTCCGTTCCATCGGCGGGATAGGTCGCAATACCGATGCTGGCAGTGACATTCACATCGACTTGATGGATGTGGTGGGGTTTGCTCACGGCAATGAGTATTTTATCTGCAGTGATGCCCGCATCCTGCGCATTTGTCGCGTCGGACAGTAGCACGACAAATTCATCGCCGCCTTGCCGGCTGACGGTATCCGTAGCGCGCACGCAAGTCACCAAGCGCTTAGCTACTGATTGCAGCAAGAGGTCGCCCATGGCATGGCCGAGGGAATCGTTAACGTGTTTGAAACGGTCGACATCGAGATATAGCACAGCCATTTTTTGCTGGTGCCGGTGAGCCAGAGCCATCGTGTGGATCAGCCGATCTTTCAACAAAATTCTGTTGGGCAGAGCGGTCAGACTGTCGTGCTGGGCAAGAAAAGACATCCTGGCCGACATGGCCCGCGTTTTGGTGACGTCGTGAAACACCATGACGGCGCCCGTCACCTTGCCCTGCCGATCGTGGATGGGTGCGGCGGAATCTTCGATGGCAGCCTCAGCCCCGTCTCGCCGGATGAGGACGCAGTTTGGAGTGAGACTACAGGTTTTGTTCTGCTCCATCGCCAACGTCATCGGGATCTGAACGGCTGCGCGAGTGGTGGCATCAATGATCGGGAATACCTCTTCAAGCTTATGGCCTACCGCCTCCTCTTGCGACCAGCCGGTCATGCTTTCAGCAACACTATTGAGATAGGTCACGTGGCCTGAGACATCGGTGCTAACGACCGCATCTCCGATGGAGTTGAGGGTCACCTGCGCGCGCTCATTGGCTTCGAACAACACATCCACATTCGCCGCGCGCTCGAGCATGCTGCCGAGGGTCTTCGGCAACATGCGGCCGAATCGGCCCATAAGGAGATAATCGTGCGCCCCGCGCCGCAGCGCCAATTTGGCGATCTCCTCATTTTGCGAAGCACTCAAGACCAGAATGGGGATCTGCGGGGCTGCGCGAAATAACCGATCGAAGGTCTCGATGCCGTCACTGTCGGACAGGAAGAGATCAACTAATACCGCTGCTATCCCGTCAGCCTTATCCTTCTCTTGCTTGCCTCTGCGGGCGAGTTGTTCCAAGCCTGCGGAGCAGGTTCTCACCCATTCGACCTCGAAGGACCTATCGGCCGATTTAAGGAACGCCTTTCGAACGGCCCCGGCGCGTTGGGGATCATCCTGAATAAGAAGTATATTGTGAGACACCACGTCCATCATGTGCATCAAATCCTTGCCAGCTTTAGTCAAACAAGCTTGTCGTGCTGCGGACTGTGCGCTACCGAACATAACGCTTGTGGGCATTGCTCAAAATGGAACTTGCGTCACAGGCTCCGCGGGGCCGCGCGCAGCGGCGTCAATTACGGTTCTTTTTACATAAAGTGCGCGCTCAGTGAGTAACATAGGTTGATTCCCGAGATCATTGCTCAGCGCAAAGACTTTCGCGCGCGGTGCCTAATGCACGCAGAGCGAGCGATGCGAAAGCCGTTGGGAACCGTCGCGGCATTGACGAGGTCAATCAAAGCCACTAACGCGGCGCCGATCACCATGACCACCTTGCTCATGACAGCCTGCCGATTGTCTTAGGAGCTTTAATTCGCATTCCCCGCGGCCGTTCTCTTGCACGTTTGCGGGGAAATCTGTCTCGAACGCATGCCGCACTTCGATGATTGCATTTTCCCGGGTCGGCAGGGGTGGGGTGATTGTCACTGAGCTTGCTAGGCGGCTCGGCGTCTCGCGCGCCGGAGTCCTCGATCGCACACGATGTGAGGTCGGCGCGTACACCCACCTGCTCGCAGAGCGAGTCATTGGACGTGCGCGCGGCAGGCGCAGCTGCGGTAGCGTGCCAGGTAACCATCGATGATGGGTGCACTTGGCGGGCCTAGATTTGAAGCAAGGGTATGCGACATTTAAATGTTTGACATCTAAACAAGGCGTTGCTTAAATTCCGCGCGACGCGGGGAATTTCCGGGGAAGCGACACACGTGATGAAGGTCAGCGCGACCTTGATTGTGCTGCTGGGTTTTTTTCTGGGCGCGGCGCAGGCCGCGCCGGAACTGAAAATGGATCTTCCAGACTGGGAAAAGACTCCAGTCGAAGATCGCAATCTCGGCCATGGCGTGCACATGCTGGAGAGCTTTGGCGGCAACATCGGCGTGCTCGCCGATGAACATGGAGTCCTCTTGATTGATGCAGAGTGGCCGCAGCTCAATGCCAAGGTGCGGGCGGTCGTCGCGCACATCTCTTCCAAGCCGGTGCGCTACGTCGTGAACACACATTGGCATTGGGACCACGTCGGTGGGGATGCGGACTTCGCCAGGCGCGGCGCTCTAATCATCTCCAGCAAGCAGACTCGCGACTACATTGTAGAGGCGCAACGCACAAGCCCGGCGAACAGCGATCAATACGCCCGCGACCCGGTAGCCGTACCGGCCTTCACGCTCGACACAGGGGCTCTGCACGTGGCTGGGCAAACTGTGGAGATCATCCACGCGCCACCTGCGCATACTGACGGGGATCTGATCGTCCGTTTCGTCGACGCCGACGTCCTGCAGACGGGAGATACTTTTTTTCACGGCTTTTATCCGGATATCGACATCGAGCATGGCGGCACGATCGACGGCATGATCGCTTTCTACGATAAGCTGTACAGCCTGTGTGGCCCACATACCAAGGTCATCCCAGGGCACGGCCCCATTGCCAATCGGGAGGACATCCGTACTTACCAGACCATGTTGCGCGCCGTTCGCGACCGTGTGGCACGCGCGATAGCAGCGGGCATGTCCGAGCAGGCGCTAATCGCTTCTCACCCGCTGGATGATCTGGATAAGGTCTGGGGTGGAAATCTCGTCAAACAGCCCTATCTCCTCGCGATTGTCTATGAGGACCTTAAGTCCAAGGAAATGTCCGGCCATTGATGCCGGAGGGCGCGGCGTGCAGGCCCGGTGGAATGCGGTTCTGCAAAACGGGCCCCGGGGCCGCGGCTGAGGATTCGTGAGTGCGGCAGCCCAGTGCTGTAAAATCAGCGGCGCGGTAACCGTGCCGGTGGACGGGGAAATAAACCATGGCTACTCGCGCCACGCAACTGCGGATTCTGCTGGAGGCACTGGCGCTCTTCAACGAGCACGGCACTGCAGCCGTGTCGGCGAATCGGATTGCCGAGCGTTGCCGTATAAGCAAAGGAAACCTGCAATATCACTTTCGCACCAAGCGCGAGATCATCTACGCGGTATTCCAACAGGCGATTGCGGAGATGGATTCGGGGTGGTACCAGGACCATCTTGCGCCGACGCTCGAGCACATGGCCGCAATGTACGTGCGGCAGCTGCAGCTCATCCTCAAGTACCGGTTCTTCTATCGCGAGATGGCCGACCTGCTGCGGCAGGATCCCCGGTTGCGCAAGCGTTTCGCGGACAACCGCGAGCGCCGTATGCTTGAATTGGAAAAGTTCATGCTCGCCCTGCAGGCGCGCGGACTGATGCGCTTTCCGACCGATCTGCGCCGCTTACGCGCGATCATTGACGTGACCTGGATTGTGAACGAAAACTGGCTGAACTATATGGACTATCATGACCGCGAAGTGTCGGTGTCCGCCATGCTCGATGGTTATGGGGAGATCCTCGAGGTGCTGCGCCCCTATCTGTGCGCCGATCCTCAACAGATTACGCAAGAGTCGTACCTCACCATCGAACGGCTGGCTGCACAGGCGTTCGCGCAGGCCTCCGGCGCGGCTGACGAAAAGGTCGCCGTCTAGCCTGCTTGCCCATTCCGCACTGCCGCGCGCGCATAGACGACTGCGAATGGCGGTTTAGGCCGGTGAGCCTAAAGCCGGTATGTACAAGGCGCGCCCCGTTCGCGAGAGTACGGCTGCGATGAGCAGCCCAGTTGTTGCGCGCCCGAAACCGTGTCTTGTGGCCGTGAAAGCGGGCCGGACTTATTTCTGGTGCGCCTGCGGGCGCTCGTCGAAGCAGCCATTTTGCGACGGTTCGCACGAGGGCACCGAGTTCACTCCGGTGAAGTTCGTGGCCGGCTCGCAGGATGAGGAATTGCTCTTCTGTGGCTGCAAACATACACGCGACAGACCATTTTGCGACGGTGCGCATACCAACCTGCCGGGGGGTTCGCCCGTGGATGATCCATTGAGCGCAGCAAACCGGGAAGTCCCAGTCGTGACGCAGATGGACGGCGCGCGCGCACTGCTGAATGGCAGCTGTTATGTGTTCTCCTCCAGGCTCGCGCCGATGATGTCCCGCGGCGCACTGCGCTATTGCTACTTGGTATCCGCCGATATGGGATCCCGCTATCAGACTCAACTTCTACTGGAGATTACGGGCGGCTCTTCGCCGGTGATGACGCTCGGCGCGCGCGAGGTCATTCTGTTCATCGCTGAGGGAAGTGGCACCGTAACCATTTCGGGTCGCAAATTCCACGTCAAAGCTACAGATGGAGTCTACGTACGTCCGACCGAGGCGATTGAACTGACGGCCAACGCGAGTCATAAGCTGAAGGTGTTCGTGCTCGCCTGCCCGCTCGCGGAACTCGGCTGGCTCGGCGCGATGCCCGCCAATTTCGATTCAAAGTACGAACAGCGCGTCGCATCGGTCGACGCCGCACAACGCACCGCGATGGGTGCGCGGTATTTTCAGATTCTCGTGGATAAGCGCATCGGATCGTGCGTCATTACCCAGTTCATCGGGCACATACCGCGCTCGAAGGCCGCACCGCATCGGCACCTTTACGAGGAGGCGATCATCGTGCTGTCCGGTGAGGGGTACATGTGGACGGAGGACAAAAAAGCGCGCGTCAGCGCCGGCGATGTGATTTTTCTGCCGCGCAAACAGCTTCATTCACTGGAGGCGACGTCTGCGAATGGCATCGACGTGGTCGGTGTGATTTGTCCTGGCGACAATCCCAGCATCGCCTACTACGACTGACAGGCGCGATCGCCACTTGGTGTGTATACAGCGGCCACAGCTCATTGGTGGATTTACGGGGGCTTCAATCGTGCGAATAAATAATAGCTTACGAATCGTCATGGTCTCTGTGGGCGGGTTTGCTGCAATGACAGCGCTGCGCGGTATCGCAGCCGCTGCGGATACCAACGCCACTGGCGCGCCCGTTGATTCGCTCGCAGAAGTCACAGTTACGGCCAACAAACTCAACACCGAAAGGGTATTGGATGTCCCTGCTGCCATCCAAGCGATCTCCGGCGATACCCTGCAACGCGAGAGCGCCTCCGGCATCATGAGCATCGCGGGAGATGTGCCCGGCCTGTCGATCCAGGATCTCGGCCCCGGCGACAAGAAATACGTCATCCGTGGCATCAACTCGACCGGCGATTCCACCACCGGCGTCTACTACGGTGAGGCGGTGATCAGCGGCACTAACGGCGATGACGGCGGCGGCTTTCAACCCGACATCCGCCTCTACGATATGGATCGCGTCGAGGTCCTGCGCGGCCCGCAGGGCACTCTTTACGGCGCGAGCTCGATGAGCGGCACGATCCGCTTCATCCCGAAAGCCCCCGATATGAACAACTTCGGCGGCTATCTGACGACCGAGGGTTCGGAGACGCAGCATGGCAGCGGCAACTACAATGTCAATGGCGCGATCAACCTGCCGATCGTGGATGGCGTGCTGTCGCTGCGCTTGGTGGGATGGAAGCTTTACGACAGCGGTTACGTCGACCAGATCCGGGTGGGCGCCGGCGTCACCGGAGTGGTCAACGGCAAAACGGTGCCGTTCCAGGCGCTCGGCTTTGCGGGAGGTGTCAATGATGACGACGTCGGCGGCGCGCGCGCGATTCTGCGCTACCAGCCGACCGAGAGTCTGACAATCGACGCCAACTACACGTCGCAGACCGAAAAATCGGACGGCTCATCGCGCTATACTCCCGCCGGCACCACCGCCTTCAACGGCGGTCCGATTGCCAAGATAGAGGGCTGTGATCTGTGCAATACCGACGTGACCCAGAGCCCCTGGAACGACAACATCAAGGTCTTCGGTCTCACCGCGACCTACAACACCGGGGCCGGCACGCTCACCGGGACGACGAACCAATTCAACCGGCAGACGGGATTCAGCTTTGACTCGACGCCCATTCTGGTGTCGTTTGGCATACCGGTGCCCGCCGAAACGTTCGAGCCGCGCGATCGCAAAGTCAACTCGAGCGAAATTCGTTATGCGAGCGCGCTTGATTTCCCGGTCAACTTCGTGGTCGGCGGCTACCGCGAACACGAGAGCCAGGATCTCGCCGTGCAGGTCATCGCCACCAATGCCCTCGGGCTTCCCAATGGTCCATTCAGCAGTGCGAATTCCGCCGACGCGCTGAAGTTCCCGGGTGTCGGCGATACCTTCTTCGGCCGCACGGACCATCGCAGCGACACGCAATATGCCGGGTTCGGTGAGGCAACCTGGAAGATCACCGATCGTTGGACCGCGATCGCCGGTGTGCGGTACTTCACTGAGACGCTCAACGGCGTGCAGGTTCAGACGCACCCGTTCGGAGGTTTTCCCGGATCGCCGAACCTGGTGCCCCTCAACGATCCGCAGGAGCATTTCAACAAGGTGACCTGGAAAGGCAACCTCAGCTACAAATTCAACGAAGCCCTTTTGGCCTACGGTACTGTATCAACCGGCTTTCGCGGCGGCGGCCTGAATGCCGTCAGCGAACCCTTCGAGCCGATTCCGGCGGCCTTCGCCCCCGATACCCTGACCAACTATGAAGTGGGCATCAAGGGCTTGCTCTTTGACGGCCTGGCCGATTATCAGCTCGACGGCTACTTGATTCACTGGGACAACATCCAGATCCAGCTGACGACCGCCGATGCGGCCTTCGTCTATCAGGGCAATGCCGGAACAGCCCAGGTCAAGGGCGTGGAATTTGAGATAAATGTGCACCCCATTCAGTATTTGACCGGCAGTTTCGCCGGGTCCTGGCAGGATGCGTACCTCACCCAGGGAGCGAGTGTCGACCAGAAAAAGCTGAATCCCACCCTCGGAGTGACCGGCGACAGTATTCCCAACGTGCCGAAGTTCCAATTCAGCTTTGGGCTAAACTACACGCGGCCGATCGTCAACGACTGGCAGGGCGTGCTTGCAACCGATGTGACTTATCGGGGCCCGGTGAACTCCTATTTCGCCTCGAATCCCTTCAACATTCCGCTGAGTTCCTACACTCTAGTGGGCCTCCGGGCGGGATTAATCAAAGGTCCATGGAGCGTCACGGCGTTCGTGCGTAACCTCACCAATAAGCGCGCAGAGGTGTCGGCCATAAACTCCACGCAGGATCCGGATGCATTGCTCACCGTGCAGCCGCGTACCATTGGACTTACGGCCACCCGCAAGTTCTGAAATATTTGTCCTCAGGCAGCCGCGCTCCAAAGCGGCCACGATTCTCCAAATCGTGGCCGCTCGCGGTGCCGATCCGTTGCCCGACGGCACCGTTAGGGTTGAGTCCAGAGCATGAATAGCCTGTCGATCAGCCAGCGCGAAAGTGGCCTGCACCGCGGTCTGAGCAAGACGCAGATGGTGATGATCGGGCTGGGCGGTGCGATCGGCACCGGCCTGTTCATGGGCAGCGGGCTCGCCATCGGCTACGCCGGGCCGGCGGTCATCGTCAGTTACGCCATGGCGGGGTTCGTGGCGCTGGTGATGGTCTTCAGCCTGTCCGAGATGGCGGTACTGCATCCGACCGCGGGCTCGTTCGGCACTTATGCGGAGACCTACCTAAACCCCTGGGCCGGATTTGTCGTCCGCTATACCTACTGGATTTCACAGGTGATCGCCATCGGCGGCGAGGCGGTCGCGGCGGGTCTCTACATGACGTTCTGGTTTCCGGACGTTCCGGTGTGGATGTGGTCGCTGGGCTTCTGCCTCGTTCTGCTGTACTTCAATTCGCGCTCGGTGAACAACTTCGGCACGGTGGAGTCCTGGTTCGCCCTCATCAAGGTGACGGCCATTGTGCTGTTCATCATCCTCGGAGCCGCCAGCATCTTTGGCTTGGGCCGGCCCGCGGTTGGATTTCACAATCTCACCGAATTGCCGGGTGGCTTCCTGCCCAACGGCCTGCGGGGCCTGTGGATGGCCGTGATCGTCGGCATCTTCTCGTTCAACGGCATCGAGGTCATCGCCGTTACCGCGGGCGAGGCGAAAAATCCGCAGGTCGCCATTCCCGCGGCACTGCGCACGATGGTTTTCAGGCTGTCGCTCTTCTACCTTCTCGCCCTGACGATCATCGTCACGACCGTTCCGTGGATGACGACCGGCGTCAAGGTCGTCGCCCAAAGCCCCTTCGTCAGTGTGTTCCAGCATTCGGGAATCGCCCATGCGGCGGGGATCATGAACTTCGTAGTGATCAGCGCCGCCTTGTCCAGCATGAACACCAACATCTATCTGTGCTCGCGGATGTTGTTCTCGCTATCACGCGGCCGCTATGCGCCGCAGCGGCTCGGCACGTTGAGCCGCAAGGGCAGTCCGGTCGCGGCCATCCTGATCTCGGGCGCGTGCGTTTTTGTGGCAGCTGGTGTTTCCATTTTCACGCCTAACGCGTACGCGTATTTGCTTGGGGTCGCATTGTTCGCCGCCATTCTAGTTTGGATGTTCATTCTCGTGAGCCACCTCAGTTTCCGGCGTCATCACCTGGCGAGGGATCTGCCGGTTCGTATGCCGTTTTTCCCCTGGATGCAGTATGCCGGGCTGCTGATGCTCGCAGCCATCCTTATCACTATGGGCCTCGATACCAATCTCTACGTCTCCTGGGTGTACGGAGTGCCGTGGATCATGCTGATTTCGGCGGCCTATTTCATCTGGAAGTCCCGGCATCGCGCACTACTGCGGCACAGCGCGGCTTCCTAGGGCTTGGAATGCGGCTTGTAGGAATGGTGCGCAACATGTCAGTGCCGAGGTTGCCGCCCGCGACGTCCGCGCATCCGCAGTGGTACGAAAGCCGTATGGCGAGCGCGGCAGGAGGATGAGATGAGTGCTGATTTTGGTGCGCTGCGTGGCAGATTCCCCGTCCTCGAGCGCAAGACCTACCTGAACAGCGGCTCGTACTGCGCCCTCGCCGACACGGTCAAAGATGCCATCACCAATTACATGGACGACCGACTGCTGGTCGGCGCGAACTGGGACGTGTGGATCATGAAAAATGAGGCAGTGCGCGCCGCGATGGCCACCGTGCTGCGGGCGCAGCCTGATGAGATTGCCGTGACCGCCTCGGCATCAGCGGGGATCAATGCATTGGCAAGCGCCTGTGACTTCTCCGGGCAGCGCAACAAGGTGGTGATCAGCGATTTTGAGTTTCCGACGAACGCCCAGATCTGGCACGCGCAGGAGCCGCGCGGCGCGCGTGTGGTACATGTACCGCGTGCAGCGAACGGCTACATTCCACTCGAGAACTTCGCGCAGCTCATCGACGAGGAAACGCAGCTCGTCGCGGTGACGCACGTGTGTTTCCGCAACGGCGCGATGCTGGATATTCCCGGCATAGTGCGTCTGGCGCACTCCAAGGGCGCCAAGCTTCTGCTGGATTGCTACCAGGCGGTCGGAGCGGTCACCGTCGATGTGAAGCGCCTCGGTGTCGACTTCGCGGTCGGCGGCATGCTCAAGTACCTGTTGGGCACCGCGGGGCTCGGCTTCCTGTACGTGCGTAGTGAGCTGATCCCGAGCCTGCTACCCACCAACTCGGGTTGGTTCGCTCAGCAGAACATCCCGGCGATGGACATCACGGCGAACAGGCCTTCACCGACAGCGCGGCGCTTCGAGGCCGGCACGCCGGCAGTCGTGAACTGCTACGCCGTCGAAGCCGGGCTGAAGATCATTCTCGAGGTGGGCACGGACGCCATTGAGAACCGAGTCCGCCAGCTGACGCGGCGCTGCATGGATCGCCTGGAGGAGATAGGCTGGGCGAGTGTGACACCGCGCGAGCCCGGTCGTAATGGACCGATGATCTGCGTGCGCGCCAAACAGGTCGCACAGCTGTTTGCCAAGCTCATGGAACAGGATATTGTCACGTCGTTCCGCGACGACAACCTGCGCGCGACTTTCCATTTTTATAATTCGGAGGAGGACGTTGAGTCGCTCGTCACGGCCCTAGCGAGCCACCGCGCGCAATTTCGCTGATCTTCTAGTGCTTTCGGCCTAATTTGGCGCAGGGGGAGGAGGTGCGATTTCCATTATTATTGCGAGCAATGTCACGGTCGCTTAGCCGGGGAGCACGCTCATGAATGCACGGGTAGCAGGACCTTCGCCAGCCGTTAGCGCCGCTTTTCCCGCCGAATCATTGCGCAGTCAGTTTCCCGCGCTGCAGCGCGTTGCATCATTCATATACTTCGACAATGCCGCCGGGGCTCAAGTCCCGCAAATGGTGTTGGATGCGGTGAATTTGCAGCTGCTCGAGCACAACGTGCAGCGCGGCGGGCGCTATCCCCAAAGTCTCGCCGTGGATGCCATGCTGGCGCGTTCACGCGCGGCGGTGGCAGCGTTTGTCAATGCACGGCGCCCGGAGGAAATCGCGTTCGGTATGAATGCCACCTCCTTCATTCGCCTGGTCAGTCTCGCAATCGGCCAGACACTCGGCGACCGTGACGAGATTATTGTCACCGACCTGGATCATGAGGCGAATGTTGCCACCTGGCTCGCGCTCGAGCGAATGGGCGCGAAGTGCATCTGGTGGCCGATGCGCCCCGACGGCTGCCTGCACGTCGAGGATCTGATGCCATTGGTGTCGTCGCGCACGCGATTGGTGGCGTGCACCCTGACATCCAACGCGCTGGGTTCAATCACCGATGTGCGGGCGGCAGCGGATCTCGCGCACGCGGCGGGCGCGGAAATCTTTCTCGACGCCGTTCACTACGGCCCGCACGGTTGCATCGATGTGCAGGCATTCGCGTGCGATTATCTGGTGTGTTCGGGATACAAGATATTCGCGCCGCACATGGGATTCCTCTGGGGTCGCCACGAACTGCTGGCGGCACTGCCGACGTTCCGCGAGGACTTCATTCCCGACGAGCCGCCCGGCAAGATCGAGGCGGGGACGTTGGCTTTCGAGAATGTTGCCGGCATGGGTGCGGCGGTCAACTATCTCGCCCAGATTGGGCGCACGCTCGCGGGCAAACCAGGAACGCCGGATGAGCACTCGATTCGTGAAGACACGCGACTCGCCATGAAGGCAATCCGCTCCTATGAGCAAACTCTCTCATTGCAGCTGTGCCGCGTCCTCAAAGACAGTGGCGCGGAGATCTATGGCATCAGCGAGGATCTGCGCGTATCTGAGCGAGTGCCCACGTTTTGCTTCAACATGCCGGGGATCCTGCCGCAGGCGGTGACCGAAGCGGCAGCGCGAGCGAATATCGGGATCCGCGATGGCCACATGTATGCGCCGCGTCTGATGAAGCGGCTGGGCCTTGCAAAAGAAACGGGCGTCGCGCGTGTCTCACTTGTGCATTACAACACGCCGGCGGAGATTCAGCGTCTGGGCAACGCGCTGTCGGACCTGCGCAGCCGACGCTAACGGCCACCCCAAGGGCACTCTGGTCGATTCGCCGACTGGATTGCCGGTCGGTGCAGACCCTGCACTGCATCTTTCAATGCTGCGGCGCATGTGGTGCCATGCTCTACTGCGAGTCAGACGCGGGGTGCCCTCTTGATCACAAGCACCATACCGGCACGGCTCGACCGCCTGCCGTGGTCGAGGTGGCATTGGCGGGTCACGGTCGCGCTCGGTATCGCCTGGGTGCTCGACGGCCTCGAGGTCACACTGGTGGGCTCGCTGGGCGCCGTCCTCGAACGGCGCGACACGCTGGCACTTTCTCCAGGCGAAATCGGCGCGTCGGGTTCGCTGTATGTCGCCGGTGCCGTGCTGGGCGCTTTATTGTTCGGCAGACTGACCGACCGGCTCGGCCGTAAAAGGCTGTTCTTGACGACTCTGGCCGTCTATATGGCCGCAACCATGGCGACGGCATTTGCACCCGATTATGCCTGGTTCGCCGTATGTCGCTGGGCCACGGGTTTCGGGATCGGCGGTGAGTACGCAGCGATCAACTCGGCAATCGACGAGCTCATCCCGGCGCGCATGCGCGGTCGGGTGAATCTTGCGATTAACGGGAGCTTCTGGCTGGGTGCCGCACTCGGCGCGGCCTTAAGCCTCGTCCTGCTTGATCCCCGTGTATTGGGCGCGGCGCGCGGCTGGCGCGTCTGCTTCCTGCTGGGCGCTGTGTTCGCAGCGGTAATCATCCTGGTGCGCAGGCACGTCCCAGAGAGTCCGCGTTGGCTGCTCTCCCGTGGCCGGGCTGCGGAAGCCGAAAAGGTGGTCAGACAAATCGAGGCGGAGATCGAGAGCTATGCCGGGAGGCTTCCTGCGGCGAGCCGAACGACCGACTACGCCGAGGGTCGCGGTCCGTCGCTGGCCGCAGTCGCGCGCGCTCTCTTTGTAGACTATCGGCAGCGCAGCCTCGTGGCGCTCATGCTGATGACGGCGCAGGCATTCTTCTACAACGCCATCTTCTTCACGTACGCGCTGGTGCTCAGTCGTTTTTTCGGTGTAGCCGATGACCGGGTGGCGCTCTATATCTTCCCGTTTGCGTTGGGCAACGTTTTGGGGCCGCTGCTGCTGGGACCACTCTTTGACAGCGTGGGGCGACGGCGCATGATTGCTGCGACTTATAGCCTCTCGGGACTGGGTCTGGCACTGACGGGCTGGGCTTTCGTTGCTGGCTGGCTTGATGCGCGTACCCAGACGTTGTGCTGGTCGGGGATATTTTTTCTGGCGTCGGCAGCCGCGAGCTCGGCCTACCTCACGGTGAGCGAGGTCTTCCCGCTTGAGATGCGAGCGCTTGCAATCGCAGTATTTTATGCGATCGGAACGGGGGTGGGCGGCGTGGGAGCTCCGGTGCTGCTGGGTCGGCTAATTCAGACCGGCAGTCCGGCAAGCGTGGCGGCAGGCTGGGGCATCGGTTCGGTATTGATGATCGTCGCGGGAGCGGTGGCGCTTGCCTTTGGTGTCGATGCAGAGCGCAAACCGCTTGAAGACATCGCGCGTCCCATGGGCCTGAGGTCCGATCGGGCTCCCGCCGATCAGAGGGCCGATGGCAAACACTTATGACGGCAAGTCTTGCAGGCCGTGACGCGGGCACAATAGAGGTGCTCCGGATGGTGAGCCGACAGATCGGCAAAGCGCTGGCTGCCGTCGCGGACGCCAAGCCGTCAGACGCCTCCATTCACCGTGCGCGAAAGTCGATCAAGAAGGCGCGGGCGCTGTGGCGTATGCTGCGGTACGCTTTTCCGCCCGCCACCTATCGTCAGGCGAATACGTGCCTGCGTGATGCCGGCCGACCGCTGGGCGCCGCTCGTGATGCGGAAATTCTTGTCATTGCGCTCGACACGGCGCTCGCGGGGAACGGCGGCCTGGCAGGGACGCGCGCGCTCAAAGCTCTTCGGCACGCCCTCGTTCTGAATGGCAGCGCAATCAAGCAGGCAGTCATGCGCGAGTCCACGGGCATTGAGCTCAGCCGCCGCGAATTGCGCAGCGCGCAGCAGCGCATCAAGAATCGCTCCATCGCCGCGCGCGGCTGGTCGGTCATCGGCAAAGGGCTGCGGCGTACCTATGCAGGCGGACGGCATGCCTACCACAGAGCACATGCCGACCGCGACGCCGCGCACTTACACGAATGGCGTAAGCAGGTTCAGTACCTGCACTACCAATTAGCGGCTTTAATGCCGCTTCGGCGCGGGCGCATCGGCAAGCTTGCAAGTGCAACCAGCGAGCTCTCGGAGCGGTTGGGGGACGATCACGATTTGGCCGTATTGCGCACACGTATCCTTGAGCAGAGTGGGGCGTTTTTTTCTGCCGCGCAGCAGGCACAGGTCCTTGTCATGATCGATCGCGAGCGTGCTCGCTTGCAGAATTCGGCGTTTAGGCTCGGCGCGCGCATCTATGAGAAGAAGCCCGCCGGCTTTGGCGCGCGCTTCGGCGGATATTGGCATGAATGGCGGCGCACAAGAGCCAAGGCCAAGGGCGTCTGAGCCGCGCGGCCGGGTCGCAACGCGCTGCTCTACAGCACGCGGGCGGCTCCTGTCGGAGAAGCGATCGGGGTTGGATCATCAAGGCTGCGGCAAGATCGGTCAGTGACGCGGCGCAGAACTCTTGATTGCGCGCGATGTTGCCAGCGCGATTCCGCCCAGAACCAGGACGGACGCGATGGCGAGGCGAATGGTAATCGGCTCAGCAAATAGAATGACGCCGCCAACGCTTGCGAGCAACGGCACGCTTAACTGCAGATTGGCGGCGGCTATGGCCTTGAGGCTTGGCAGCGCGGTGTACCACAGAGCATAGCCGATACCGGACGCGAGCGAGCCGGACAGCACCGCGAGCACGACGCCTGCTCGATCCCAACTGCCATGGCTCCACAGGGCAGCGCTGATGATCAGCGCGCCGGGCACTGCCCGGAGGAAATTTCCAGCCGTGTCCTGCAAGGCATCCCGCGAACGTCGACCACGCAGCGAGTACATGCCCCAGGCGATGCCGGCGCAGAGCATCAACGCGCCCGCCGTCGGCGGCGCCGCGGAGACCCCCGGAAAGACGAGAATCACTAGACCTGTAACGGCGAGCGTCCAGCCGAGCGCGATTCTGAAATTGATTCTCTCGCCTGCAGCCAAGCCTGCCAAAATCATGGTGAGCTGCACGGCGCCGAAGAGCAGCAGGGCACCCGTGCCCGCGGTGAGGTCCACATAAGCGAACGAAAATGCGGCGGCATAGGCGAGCAGGGCGAACGAGGAGACCCAGCTGCCCGCTCCCGATAGGCGGCGGTGGCTGAGCCGCACGAGAATCCACAAGGTGACGGCGCCGGCGATCAGCCGAACGCTGGTGAAAGTGGCCGGGTCGATGCGGGTCTCGCGCAGCGCCATGCGACACAGAATGGAGTTGGCGGCAAACGCGACCAGCGCGAAGCCGGCGGCAAGCGCCGCGCGGCTCAAGCCAGTGCCTGCGCCAGATCGTCGATCAGGTCCTCGGTGTCTTCGACACCGATCGACAGGCGCAGCAGATTCTGCGGGGTGTTGGATCCCGGGCCCTCGATCGATGCGCGGTGCTCGATCAAACTCTCGACGCCGCCAAGACTCGTGGCGGGTGTGAAGAAGCGGGTGCGGCGCGGCGTGGCGAACGCCGCGGCATTGCCGGCGGCAATACAGATCGAAAGAATCGCCCCGAAGCCACCCGGCATCTGCGCCGCGGCGATTGCATGGCCGGGATGCTGGGGCAATCCAGGATAGTAGACGCGTTCAACCGCTGCATGGGCGCTGAGGAACTCGGCTATGCGCTGCGCGCTGCGACATTGCGCGCGCACGCGGATTGCGAGCGTGGCAATGCTGCGCCTGAGCAGCCAGCAGTCGAAGGGGCCAAGTCCCGCTCCGCCGAGGCGCTGCCAGCTGTGGACGCGCTCAAGTAGGGCGGCGTCGTCGCGCACCACAACCAATCCACTCAGCACATCGCTGTGGCCGCCGAGGTACTTGGTGCCGCTATGCACCACGATGTCGACGCCGAAAGCGAAGGGGCTTTGACACACCGGCGTGGCAAAAGTGTTGTCACAGACAATCCACGCACCGCGCTCGTGCCCGAGCGCAGTCACAACAGCCAGGTCAGTGATGCTCAAGAGCGGATTGGTGGGCGTCTCAATCCACACCAGGCGTGTACGCGCAGTAAGCGCCGCTTTGACTGCGGTTGGATCGCTGAAGTCGACGAAGTCGACGGCAATGCCGCGCGCGCGGGCGTGCTCGCGCAGCTGGTTGAGCGTGCCGTAGTAGGCCTCAAGCGGCGCGAGCACATGATCATTGGGCTGCAACAGCTCGAAGAGCGCCATATTCGCGGCCAGCCCGGAGGCAAAGGCTGCGGCGCCCAGGCCGCCTTCGAGCGCCGCCATGCAGGACTCCAGGGCTACGCGGTTGGGCGAACCCTCGCGACTGTAGCGGTAACCGCGCGAATAGGCCCCATCGGGGTCGCGCTCGAATGTGGTCGTAAGATAGATGGGTTGCGCCACGGCTCCGGTGGTTGCATCGGGCGCATGTGCGGCGCGCACGCAGCGGGTGTTGATACCGGGTTCGCGCATAGCATTCGTTCCGATCGCCGGCAGGATCACGGCTTATTCTCGCTCAAGAGTGGGGAGTCAAGTATATAAATCCCATTAAGATCCCATCATAAGGTTCCGTCGGTTCGCTCCTGGAAGATAATGGCAGAGGCGGAGGGCAAACCATGCACGATACTCGACGACGCAGTTGCGGCGCGCTCACACTATTACTTGCACTGGCAGTGGCATTCACGATTTGGGCGGGTGATGCCAAAGAGTCCCGCATTCTTGGCAATTGGCTGACAGAGCCCAAGGACGGAATCATTCAGATCAGCGTCGCGGCGGGCACGACCTACCAGGGTCGCATCGTCGGCGGCAGTCATCCCGGACGCGTTGATGAGAAGAACCCCGATCCCACCCAGCGCAGCAAGCCGCTTCGCGGCCAGATCATCTTGCGCGATCTGCGCTACGACGGCGACGGCAAGTGGTCAGGCGGAACGATCTACGAACCCGACAGCGGTCGCACGTACAAATGTCTCGTCGAGCTTTTGGCACCCGACACTCTCAAGGTGCGTGGATTTATCGGGATCTCACTTCTCGGCAAGTCACAGACCTGGACGCGCTATGCGGCGACAGCCATGGATCTGCCCGCCACGCGGTAACGCGTCTTGGGGTGAGCGCGGCAGTGGTGCGCGGTGCAACGCATCCGTGCGACATAATGCGTTCTGCCGTGGAATGAGTGCCGACGTAATGGGCGTCTGATTGAGCTCAGCGCGGGCGCACGATCCAACTGCATTTCCAATTTATTTTGTACCCTTCCTCGGGGCTTACCTTCTGGAGAGACTCGGCATATAGTGGATGCAACGAGGAAGGTCGCGCGCTCGAATCGTTGAAGCGCACGAATCCATACAACGACGCTGACGCTAAGGGGATGCCATGAAGGTCTCGACTCCTTTCGGGTTCGCATTTTCCGTCGCCGCGCTGCTGCTTTCGGGCAGTGCCGTGACCGGCACTTTGACACCCGCACAGATCCAGCAGTCCGCGCAAGGCGCCGAAACCGACGTGATCATCATCTTGCGCGACCAGCTGGCCAGCGTTCCCCCGCGGCGCGGCGCGGGCGAGGCCCGGAGCGCGGCGATCGCCCAGGCGCAGGCCCCGATTTTCTCGGAGCTGCGGCAGGCCGGTGCGAAGAAAATACAATCGTTCCGCCTCATCAACGCGCTGGCGACCACGGTCTCGCAAGCCGAAGTCGCGCGTCTCGCCGCTCATCCCCTCGTGCAGTCCGTGGTACCGGATTTGCCGATCCGGCAGCGCCAGCGTCCCGATAGCAACGCCGTTGCGGGCGGCCGCGCGGGCGCTGTCGCGGCGGCGAGCGCCTCGAGCGCACTGTGCAACACCCTCGAGCCTGAGGCCCTGCAGCTCACGAACGCCGCATTCGCGAATTCCTCCACGCCCCAGGCGCAGAACGTGCTCGATGGAAATGGCAAACCGGTGCTCGGCACCGGCGTGAAAGTCGCCTTTATCGCCGATGGCTTGGACACGACCGTCCCCGGTTTCATTCGCCCCGACGGCTCGAGTGTCTTTGTCGACTACCAGGACTTCTCGGGCGATCCTGCCGGCACCCCGACTCCAGGCGGAGAGGCGTTCGGCGATGCCAGTTCCATCGCGGCCCAGGATCACCCCAACGGCAAGCTCCTAACCTACGACATCAGCCAATTCGTCAACCCGGCTCACCCGCTGCCCTCTCCCTGCCTTATCCAAATTCGCGGCATGGCGCCCGGCGCGTCCCTGGTCGGTCTGAAGGTCTTCTCGAACCTCGGCTACACCACGACGTCGGGCTTTGTGCAGGCCATCGACTATGCGGTATTCACCGCTGACGTCGACGTGATCAATGAATCGTTCGGTGGCTCGCCGTTTCCGGACAACGACAACGACCCGATCTCACTCGCCGACACCGCGGCGGTGAACGCCGGTGTCACGGTTGTCGTCTCGACCGGCGATGCCGGGACAGCGGGCACCGTCGAATCTCCGTCGACCAATTCCGACGTCATCGGCTCGGGCGCCACCACACAATTTCGCTTCTACGCCCAGACGGGTTACGGCGCCATACCGCTGGGAAACGGCACCTACGTGGATAACAACATCTCGGCATTCAGCTCAGCTGGATTCTCCCAGAGTGGTGCGCGGGTGCCGAGCACGGTGGCGCCCGGGGACCTTTCGTGGGCGCTATGCTCCACCGACACCGCGCTCTACACGGACTGTGTCAGTTTTGCCGGTACGGCCACCCCCATCGAGAGTTTCGGCGGCACCAGCGAATCCTCGCCTCTGACCGCCGGCGAAGCGGCGCTCGTGATCCAGGCCTACCGCAGTACGCACCGGGGTGTTAATCCGACACCGGCGCTCGTGAAGCAGATCATCATGAGCACGGCGGCTGATATGGGTGCACCCGCTTTCGAGCAGGGCTCGGGATTGATCAACGCGCTCGCCGCGGTGAACGCGGCCCTCTCTGTGCAGGATGCGAATGGCGGACCGAAGACCGCGCGTGGCGACAGCCTGCTGTATGCGCCGACTGAGTCCAGCATTACGGACATGCCTGGTGCACACGAGTCGCTCTCCTATACCGTGACCAACACGGGCTCCACGACGCAAAACCTGGCGCCCGTTCTGCAAACGCTCGGCGCGCCCATCGCCGGTGCCACGCTTAATCTGAATATCAATGCGTCGAGCTCCCAGACTTTCCTCAACGTGACGGGCTCGCCACGCGTCTATATCAGTCGGACGTTCAACGTGCCGGCCGGCGCGCAGCACCTCGATGCGGCGATCGCCTGGGTGGCCTCATTCAGCAATCCCAATCCGCCCTACGCTTATTTCGCCCTTTTTGATCCCTCTGGACGTGAAGTCACGTACTCCATCCCTCAGGGTGCGGGCAGCGCCTACGCACATACGGACGTCGTCATGCCGGCCGCGGGTAAATGGACCGTATTCATCTGGGTCCGCCCCCCGACTCTTGCAGGCTCTTATACCGGTCCCATCCAGTTCACCTGGGCTGCCGAGAAGTACGTCAGCCTGGGAACAGTGACGCCGACGAGCTTTAGTCTCGCGCCGGGTGCCTCTGCGGCGATAAACGCTCAGTTTAAAATGCCGTCGCAACCGGGCGATCTGGCGGCGGCCATCCGCTTCGGCCAGTCGGCAGACTTGGCGGGCACGAGCCAGGCGGAAATACCCATCAGCCTGCGCACGCTGATCCAGACGAGTGCCACGGGCGGCACCTTCGCGGGCGCGCTCACGGGCGGCAACGGACGGCCGGGAACGGGTCCGACTCAGACTTTTGCCTTCAACGTGCCGAGCGGCGTCAGCGACATGAGCCTGCTCCTGGAGATTCCCGACAACGGCTACCTGGTCGAGGGTCTCCTGGTCGATCCGCACGGCATGCAGTTGAGTGTCAATGCCAATATCGACCCGTCCGGAAACACCGAGTTCGCGCTGCAGCACTTCCGCTACAACCCGCAGCCAGGACAATGGCGGTTCGTGCTGCTGCAGGACTTTTTCTCGTCCGGCAATCAGACGTCGCTGCCCTTCAGTGGGCGCATCGCCTTCAACACGGCCGAGGTGTCGGCGCCCCGTCTGCCCGACTCATCCAAGGTGCAGCTGAAGGCAGGCACGGCGGTGAAGATTCCGGTCGTGGTGACGAACACCGGTGCGGTGACGCTCGCGTATTTTGCCGACGCGCGGCTCAATACCCTGGCCGCGACGCAACTGCAGTTTTCGGACCCGGGTGCATGTGGGCCTACAGAACTTCCCGGGACTTGCACTGAGTTTTTTGTGCCCACGGAAGTGAGCGGAATACTGTTCGCAGCGCAATCCTCAGTTCCGATCACCATGGACGCCTACAATGCCGCGGGCTTCTATGTCGGTGTGAGCGGCACGCCTGATCTGTGGGCGCGCGCGGCAGGCACCGACACCGTCGTGGCGGCGACCAGCGAGCCCGAGGTCCCGTATGGTCCATGGATCGAGGTCCCCGCTCTGAAGGGACCGTATGGGTCGAAGGGGGCGCCAACGGAACCGGTCACCACCAGCGCCTTCGTCCTGATGCAGCCGTTCGACCCGGCAGTCTCTTCCGACGCCGGCGACATCTGGGCGGATCTCACGTTGAACACCACCACCTACAAGGGACTGGTGTTGGCAGCGGGCCAGCAGGGCACCATTCACGTGACCATCACACCCTCCCAGGCACAGGTCGGCACGACCGTCAACGGCTACCTGTACATCGATACCTACAGTCCCTTCGTTGCAACGGGCGACGAGGTGGTACGTATCCCGTACAGCTATTCGGTCATTGCACCGTAGCGCACTGGCACGGATTGGATAGCACTCTACAGAAGGAGTGAGCCGCAGAAAAAGGCAGGAGCGCCCGGCACCGAGGCCGGGCGCCACCTGCCGCGACGGTCGAGTTCTATCCGCGCCGGAGCCGAGCCTCAATGGTTCCTGGGCGACGGGCGCGCGCCAGTTTCCTCGCAGTGGGCGTACGGGTGGGGCGTGATGAGGGCCTGCGCACGCCGCACTCAACGATCGAGGAAAGCCATGGCGGCTTGGGTATTGCGCCCGCCCGCAACGTCGGCGGCTGCGAGGAGGGCTTCAATCTGGCTGAGATCAGCGGCGCTGAGGGCCACGTCCGCAGCGGCGATGTTCTCACGCAGCCGCTCGGTGCGGCGTGTTCCGGGAATCGGCACAATCCACGGCTTTTGAGCGAGGACCCAAGCCAAGGCGAGCTGCGCCACTGTCGCGCCTTTGGCGGCGGCTAATGCGCCCAGGGCATCGACGACGGCCACGTTATGCCGGCGATTCTCCTGCTGGAAGCGTGGATGTCCACTGCGGATATCGGTGGCATCAAATTTCGTGTCGACGCGCACAGCGCCGGTGAGGAATCCGCGGCCGAGCGGACTGTACGGAACGAAGCCGATGCCGAGCTCCTCGAGCGTCGCGAAGACAAGCTCTTCGGGCTCGCGCACCCAAAGCGAGTACTCGCTTTGCAGGGCAGCGACCGGATGAACCGCGTGCGCACGTCTAACGGTAGCGGCGCTCGCCTCTGACAGACCGAAGTACCTGACCTTGCCCGCGGCCACTAAATTCGCGACGGCGCCCGCGACCTCTTCGATGGGTACGGCAGGATCGACGCGGTGCTGGTAGAAGAGATCGATCACATCCATCTTCAATCGCTGGAGCGAGGCATCGGCGACGGCGCGAATGTGTTCGGGCCGGCTGTCGAGGCCAATAACGGCGCCCGCGGGGTCAAGCGCGAATCCGAACTTCGTCGCGATGACAACCTGGTCGCGTACCGACGCGAGGGCCTCGCCCAGCAGGACCTCATTGGTGTACGGACCATACATTTCGGCGGTATCGAACAAGGTCACGCCCGCCTCAACGGCTGCGTGCAAGACGGCGAGATTCGCCTTGCGCTCAGACGGGCCGTAGGCATAAGTCATCCCCATGCAACCGAGTCCGAGCGCGGACACCGTGAGTCCGCTTTTTCCAAGTTCGCGCTTCTTCATGAAAGACTCCCGATGCAAAAGGGCATTCTGGCAGATGCGGCGTGAATGGACCTGCGGCAAAGACGCCGCTGATTGTGGTGCAGGGGACCTCTCGAAATAGAGCTTGTACGGCACCTCCGCCATATGATTGCCTCATGGGCAGATTGAGCGCGTGGCGCGCTACTATCTCGCGAGCGCTCCCAAGGGGATGGCCATGGCACTTAAGGAACTGATCTTCACCGCCTGTTCCATGCGGGCGAGCGACCTGCATTTGGAAGCGGGGACACCGCTGCTAGTCCGGGTCATGGGCGAGCTGCTCGCGGTCGGTGAACCCATCTCCGGAGCGCATCTCATTCAGATCGGCAAAGAATTGCTGGGCACCGATGGTTGGAATCAATTTGTAGCACGCGGCTCGGCTGATGTGTCGATCAGGATCGGCGGGACGCAGTGCCGGATCAACCTCTATCGAACCGTCCGCGGTATCGCGCTCGCGGTACGCCTACTGACCTCTTCGGTCGAAGGACTGCGCGCATGCAATCTGCATCCCGACCTGCGCAAACTGACCGAAGCGCGAACCGGCCTGGTCGTCGTCTCCGGTCCGACCGGAAGCGGCAAATCGACAACTTTGGCTGCGTTGATCGGCGAGATCAATTCGGCCTATGCACGCCATGTCATCACGATCGAAAGCCCGCTCGAGTACGTTTTTATCAACCGCCGCTCCTATATTCGGCAGCGTGAAATTCCGACGCATTCACCGAGCTTTGAGCAGGCGATCATCGATGCGCTGCGTGAAAATCCGGACGTGCTTGTGATCACAGAGATGCGTACTCCGGAGGTCATGCGGCTCACGCTGAACGCCGCGGAGACCGGACAGCTGGTCTTGGCAACGCTGCATTCTTCGACCTGCGCCGAGGCGCTCAGTCGGATTTCGATGGCATTTCCCGCAGAAATTCAGGGCAGCATCCTCGCGCAGCTGGCGGATTGCTTGGTGGGCGTTGTCTGCCAGCGGTTGGAGTTCCTCACCGAGGCGCAGTTGCGCGTGCCGCGCTGCGAGGTCCTGATGGCCAGTTCCGCGGCAAAAGGCACGATTCGGGCCGGGCAATTTAGCCAGCTTGCGACGGTAATCCAGTCCGGGGCCGAGCACGGGATGTGGAGTTTCGATCGCTACCAGCGCTGGATGGCTCAGAAGAGGGACTGGGAACGTCCGGCGCCGGCGTCTGCAGGCTCTGAGGAGCGCGTCGCCGCCGCGCCGACCCTCATGCCAATAGTGAAAGCGCCGCCGAAGGACGCATCATTCGAGATCTCGATCGACGAAGACGAGATTGACCTGGCGGAGCTCGCAAAGAAGATCGAAGGGAAGACCCGCTGACGACGCTTCGCTGCACGGAGGGCGAGCTCGGATGGCCCGCTGCGCGCTCGCACCAGAACAGAACCACGCGCTGCCGCGGTTGTTTGATGCCGGTGAGCGTGAAAGGCCGTGAATCACTGTTGAACGATCGATAAATAGCATGCGGCCGCCAAGAATTTCGCTATACTGAATTTCCAGCAAGCGGGCGGGATGCGCTGTGGCGCGTAATCCACGATTCGATATTCTCTTTGAGCCGGTGCGCATCGGGCCGGTGACTGCGCCCAACCGCTTTTATGCGGTGCCGCACGCGAGCGGCATGACCAATACGATGCCGCGCATGCGCGCCGCCTTCCGCGCAATGAAGGCTGAAGGCGGCTGGGGTGTGGTTTGTAGCGGCTATGTATCAGTCCATCCTTCCTCGGACGACACGCCGCTTCCGTATGCGACGCTTTGGGACGACAACGACGTTCGCTCTCACGCGCTCATGACGGACGCGGTTCATGAGCACGGATCTCTCGCCGGTATTGAGCTGTGGCACGGTGGCGGCTCGGTGTCGAACCGCACCAGCCGCATGCCGCCGCTGTCGCCGTCGGGAGTGTCGTGGATGGCGACGCACGTGGGCTTCATGGCAAATCAGCGCTCCAAAATCATGGACGCTGCGGATATCGGCGATCTCTTGCGCTGGCAGGCGGAGGCCGCGCGCAAGGCCAAGCGCGCCGGCTTTGACATCGTCTATGTGTATGCCGGCATGGGCTATCTGCCGTACGAGTTCCTGCTGCCGGAATGGAACCGGCGAACGGATGCCTACGGCGGCTCGGTTGCGAACCGCGTGCGGATCGTGCGCGAGCTCCTCGAAGTCACCAAGGAAGCAGTCGGTGACACCTGCGCGGTCGCGCTGCGCATTAGTCTCGAGGAGCTGCGGGCACGGCCGAGCGAGCGCGCGCACTCCGAAGCGCATGAGGTGGTGGAGCTGCTCGCCGACGTGCCCGACCTGTGGGATGTAAAGATGGACTCCAGCCCAACGGATTGCGCGCCGTCGCGGTTTACCGCGGAAGGCAGCCACGAGCCGGTGATCGACTTCGTCAAGCGACTGACGGCGAAGCCCGTGGTTGGCGTGGGGCGCTTCACCTCTCCGGACGCTATGGTGGCGCAGATCCGCCGCGGCATCCTCGATCTCATCGGCGGCGCGCGTCCCTCCATCGCGGATCCGTTTCTGCCAAAGAAGATCGATGGCGGCCACGAACAGGACATTCGCGAATGCATCGGCTGCAACATCTGCATCTCCAGCTGGCATGACAGTGTCCCGGTGCGCTGCACGCAGAATCCGACCATCGGCGAGGAGTGGCGGCGCGGCTGGCACCCCGAGCGCATCGCACCTCGCGGCAGCGAATCCGCCGTTCTGGTCGTCGGCGGCGGTCCGGCGGGTCTTGAGTGCGCGTTGAGCGTCGCGCGGCGCGGCTATCCGGTATCGCTGGCCGAGGCCGGCGGGAAATTCGGCGGGCGCCTGCGTTTCGAGACTCGCTTGCCGGGACTCAGCACCTGGGGCAGGGTGCTCGACTGGCGCCTGGGCCAGTTGCAGCGCCTGACGAATGTGAGCCTGTACGTGGGCAACGAGCTTTCGGTTGACGATATTTTGGCGCTCGAGCATCAGCGGGTGGTGATCGCGACGGGAGCGCGCTGGACGCGGTCGCTGTATTCGACGCTCGAGCTTCCCGTCGGCGAGCTGACAGGGCCCGACGTCTACACGCCCGACGATATCGCCACCGGCGTGAGGATCGAAGGTCCGATTGTGGTTTTCGATTTCGACAACTATTACATGGGGAGCCTGGTTGCCGAGCATCTGGCGCGCGGCGCCGGCCGCGTGACCTACGCGACGCCGGCGGGACATGTATCGGCGTGGGCAGTCATGACCAACGAGCAGCCGCAGGTGCATCGCGCCCTGGCGGCGGCGGGAGTGGAAGTGCTGACGCTGTCGCGCGTCACGGCGCTTGCGGATGGCGAGGCGACGGTGGCCAATCTCTTCAGCGGCGCGGAACGGCGCCTGCCGTGCCGATCGCTCGTGATCGTCGGCGTCCGCCGAGCGAGCGATGCGCTGTACCAGACGCTGCGCGCGCGCGAGGATGAGGTCGAGTCGGCGGGTATCATCTCCGTCGACCGGATCGGAGATGCGCTCGCGCCAGGGGCCATCGTTCACGCCGTCCACAGCGCTCATCGCTACGCGCGCGAGCTCGACGGGCCCGTGCGCAGCGCAGCGTACCTGCGTGACGGGCCGATCCTTGCCACACCCTCGCTGTTATACGACGATGGCCGCGAGGAGCGTGTTGCGCAATGACCGCAGATTTCTTAGCGCCCGTCGGCGGGCTTGAGAAGACGTTGCCATCCAGCTGGTACTACTCCGAGGAGACTTTTCAGCTGGAAAAAGAACGGATCTTCTGTCGTGAATGGTTTTGTGCCGCGCGTGAGGAGCAGCTCCCCAAGCCCGGCAATTACCTCGTGCTGGATCTCGTCGGCGAGAGCATTCTTGTGGTACGCAATCGCCAAGGCGTCGTGCGCGCGTTCTACAACGTCTGTCGTCATCGGGGTTCGCGGCTGTGCCGCACGGACGGCGGGCATGCCCCGGGTGCGGCCGTGCAGGGCGGGGTGATCGCGGGACGATCCATCCTCTGTCCTTATCACCAATGGTCCTACGACCTCGACGGCCATCTCATCGCGGCGCCTCACTTGGGCAGCGTGCCGGGATTCGACAAGAGTGCCATCCAGCTCCACCCGGTCGGAGTCGAGTGCTGGGGCGGGTTCATCTTTTTGCACCTCACGCCCTCGGTGGCACGGCCGTTCATCGCGCAGCTCGGGGCAATTCCGGCGCGCATTGAGCGCTACCCGCTCTCCGAGCTCGTCATTGGCCACTCCATTACCTACGCGGTCGCTGCCAACTGGAAGGCCCTCTGCGAGAACTACAACGAGTGCTATCACTGCGGTGGCGTCCACCCCGAGCTGTGCGCCGTCGTTCCAGCATTTCGCGAAGCGGGCGGTGCCGGGCTTGACTGGGCGCGCGGGATACCGCATCGGTCCGGCGCCTACACATTCACGCGCACGGGCACCACCGCGCGCCGGCCCTTTCCCACGCTCAACCAGGACGAGCGCGAGCGCCACAAGGGCGAGCTCATCTATCCGAACCTTTTCGTCAGCCTCGCGAGCGATCACGCGGCGGTGTTCATCTTGTTGCCGCGGGCGGCCGAGCGTACCGACATCGTCTGCCACTTTCTCTTCGAGCGGCACGAGATCGAGAAGAAGGACTTCGATCCGTCCGACGCGGTGGATTTCTGGGACGTGATAAACCGCCAGGATTGGGCCATCTGTGAGTCGGTGCAGAAGGGCATGCGCAGCCGCGTTCACCAGCACGGCTATTACGCGCCGATGGAGGACTTCAGTCTGGATATCCGGCGCTATGTCATCGAGCGCATCAAGTTAACGGACCCCGTATCAACAGCGAGGTGATCGCTCGCGGCCCGACGCCAGGCTACGCGCTGGCGCATCGGATCCGCTGGCGCATCTTCGGGCTGCTGTTTGGCTTTGGGTGCGTGGCCTACCTGCAGCAGAAGAGCCTCACCGTCGCGGCAGCGCGGATCATGCCGGATCTGGGCCTTTCCCAGATGCAGATCGGCTGGCTCGAATGGGCTTTCGTGCTCGGCTATGCAGCGTTTCAGCTTCCCGGCGGTGTGATCGGCCAGCGCGTTGGGGCGCGGCGCATGTTTGTCGTGATTACAAGCCTCGCCCTCCTTGCCACGGTAGTGTTTCCTCTTGCGCCCATCGTGCTCAGCGGGGCTGCGCTCCTGGCCGCGCTTTTTCTCCTGCAGCTGCTCCTCGGGCTGGCTCAGGGGCCGATATTCCCCGTCAGCTCCGGCGTCATGGAGGCCTGGTTTCGTCCGGAGCGATGGGCGCTGCTGCAGGGACTGCAGTCGATGGGTCTGCAAATCGCGGCGGCATTGACTCCGCCTCTGGTTGCTTACCTCATGAATGCCTTCGGGTGGCAGCAGGCACTCTTCTGGCCCGAGCTGCCTGTGCTCGTCCTTGTCATCGTGTGGGCATGGTATGGCCGTAATGTGCCCGCAGAGCATCCGCGGGTAACTGCCGAGGAGCTGGCCGAGCTCGGCGCAGACTCCGTCGCGCAGATGCAAACGGCCATCTCGTGGCGACGCCTGCTGCGGCTGCTTGCAAACCGGTCAATCCTGCTTCTGACCCTCTCCTATATCTGCATGAACTACGTCTTCTACCTTATCGCCAACTGGTGCTTCCTTTATCTCGTGCAAGAACGGCATTTCAATATTCTCGAAGGCGGTTGGCTCGCCATGGCGCCGCCGCTAGCGGCGGCGGCCGGTGCCGGTGTGGGCGGTAAGCTGGCGACCGCGCTGTGCGCGCGCTTTGGCTTTCGTTGGGGATTTAGACTCACACCGCTGGTAGCTATGCCTGCGGCCGGTGCGCTGCTGCTGGTGACGGTGCATTTGAGCAATCCTTATGGCGCCGTCATCGCGCTCGCCTTTTGCTATGGCAGCATTGAGCTCACTGAAGGATCGTACTGGGCCGGGACCATGTTTGTCGCCCGCGCGGACACGATGTCGGCCACCGGTATCCTCAATACCGGCGGCAACATCGGCGGCCTGATCGGGATTCCGATTGTTGCCTATCTTTCCGGACACGGTTCGTGGACGGCCGCATTCGTGATCGGCGCGGTGTTCGCCCTCGTCGGAGCTGCCTGCTGGCTGGGCATCGACACCACGCGCCCATTCTCTGCAGCCGAGCCCGCAGCGCTGGCAGTGGGCTCCTGAGGTGACGCGCCGCTAGCGCTTGGCGAGAACGTCGGCAATCGCCGGGGCGACTGCGGGCACGGCGCGGTGATAGTCCTGGCCCACGAAAGCAGCAACCGTCGCGGCAATCTGTGCCTGCGTCACCGGGGCGACGTGGGTGCGCTCGCCGAGCGGTGCGGTATCCGGGCCAATGACCGCGATCCAGACATTCTCCGAGCCCTTCTCTTCGACGCCGTGCTCCTTCCATTCGACAGGTCCACTGCCGCGACCGTGGTCTGCGGTGATGATGAACGTCGTGCTGTCGTGGTATTGCGGCATGGCCTGCATCGTGGTCCACAACTCAGCGACGAAACCATCCATACGCTGAGCGCTATCGAGCACAAGATCGTAGCGGCCCTGGTGCGCCCAATTGTCGGTCTCGCCATAGCCGACGAACAACACGCGCGGCGCGCCCGTGCGCACATAATCGAGGAGCGCAATCTGTACAAACGAATCGAAGACGTCCTCCTCGTCGAAGCGCGTCGTCGTATTGAAGAGCTTGGCGAGCAACGCATCCCTCGAAGCATCGCCCGTCGGCCGCGGCACGCTCCAGCCGGTCTGCGTGACAAGGTGGCTGCGCGCCTTGTTGAAGATATCGTCATAGACGGCCCAGGTGCCGTAGACGGCGACCCGGCCGGAGAACTCGGGCAGTTTGTTGAGCCACTCGAAAACCGTGACATTGGGATTAGGTCCGAATTCGTTGCGGTCGATCCGAGCATCGGGGAAACCCACCGCCATCTCGTTATAGCCGGGATAGGAGAAAGCGAGCCCGTTGGTGACGTGCGCAATGCTGCCCTTGTTCTGATTGCCGAAGATCTGGCCGTGCTGGGCCACCGTTCCCCAGAGGAAGGGAAACAAGATACGCCGGCGCTCTTCGGGATCATCGCGCCAGAACTTGCGCTTCAGTGCCTCCTCATCCATCCAGCTGCCGCCGTTCTTGGAGTCGAGCAGCAACGGGTCGGCGCCGCTGAACACTTCCTGCCAGCGCAGGCCGTCACTGACGAGGAGTACAACGGTTTGGGTTTTGTGCGCAACGGCCGTCGGTACCAGGCAGAACAAGAAGGCGACGCTGCAAAGGGCGGTAACGAGCTTGCGCATGAGGATCCCCGGGCCGGCTGGCGAGCTGCGCACAGTCTGCAGGGCAGGGCGCTCGAATGCCAATGGCGCCGCGTTGATCTACCGTGCAATTCCGCCTCCCATGCGCGACCGTGTGGATCGCACCCGTCGGCGCAAGTCTTGCGGATCACGTCGATGCCGGCGACATCGACTTCTGACCACGGCACGAGGGCGCAGGCATCGATTCGCTGCCGGACTGTCAGAAAGGACGCGCTTGACGGGCAGATTTCGCTTGTTATACAAACGTTTAATAATTGATGCGGCTATCGAGCTACGGGCGAATCGCTCGGGTCTCGCTTGCCAGGGGGGGTGCGTGCCGGCACAGAAGTCAGCAGTCGACCGAGAGACCGCCGCGGCTTCTTCTCCTCTGGCTTGCGAAATGCCCACGAACCGATCCCCGTACGCGTCCGTGACCGCTAACCGGCACCGGGCGGCTCTCGCACTGGGTGTCGGTGTGCTGCTGTGGCTGAACGCACCGGCAAGCCGCGCGCATGAAGAAGCTGCGAACATCACACCGACTGCACCCTCGCTCAAAGTCGGCACACTCACTCTGCAGCGCTGCCGCACGGTGCCGGCTTGGTGCGGCACGCTCGGGCGTTCACTCGATCCGGCGGGGGCGCTCAGCGCCACCATCGCCATCCACTTCGAGTACTACCCGCATCGGCTTCCCGGCAAGTCGCTCGGCATGCTGGTCGCGACCGAGGGCGGTCCGGGATATCCCGCCACGGACTCGCGCGATGAGTATCTGGCGCTCATGGGGCCGCTTCTCGGCCACCGCGACCTCGTCATCATGGACAACCGGGGCACGGGTCAGTCCGGGGCCGTTGACTGCGCCACTTTGCAGCACGCCCCGGCTATCACCGAGGAGAACGTCGGTGAGTGTGGCCGCGCGCTCGGTGAGCGCGCGGCGCTCTACGGCACGGCCCTCGCCGTCGACGATCTGGCCGCGATCCTCGATGCGCTCGGTTCCGGGCCCATCGATCTGTACGGAGATTCGTACGGAACATACTTCGAGCAGGTATTTGCATTGCGCCATGCCGACAAGCTGCGCTCAGTCGTGCTCGATGGCGCCTACCCGCTCGACGGGCCGGATTATGCGTGGTATCCCACCTACGCACCCGCGATGCGCAATAAATTCAATGTCGCCTGCCGGCGCTCCGCAGCCTGCAGTCGCATCCCCGGCAGCTCCCTGGAACACGTCGCAGCGGCTCTTGCGCTCTTGCGCAGCGCTCCTTTTGCGGCCCAAGCCCGCGACGCGGACGGCAAGCTGCAAAGCTTTACGGCCAACGCGCCGCGGCTGGCGAGCGTGATGTTCGGCAGCGCCCCGGCGTATGCAAGCGTTCGCGATCTCGACGCTGCGGCGCGAGCCTTCGCAGCCGGTGACCGTGCGCCGCTATTGCGGCTCATGGCGGAGACGATCGTCGCAATGGATTCGCGCGACACAAGCCAGGCGCCCGCGAGGTTCAGCGCGGGCCTTGAGCTTGCTGTGATGTGTCACGACCCGCCGCAGATCTTCGATATGAGTCTTGAACCCGAACGCCGGATCGCCGACCGGGATCGGGCGATCGCGCACCGCAAACTGGTCGCCGCGGACACCTACGCCCCCTTCACCATCGACGAATACCGCGGCATGCCGCTCGACTACACCTTTATAGATGAGTGCGTACGGTGGCCGGTCGCGCCCGCCGCGCATCCCGCCTCGCAGGTCGTTGCCGTGACCGCCGCGTATCCGGATGCACCCGCGCTCATCATATCGGGCGAGCTTGATAACTTGACGACGGTCGCCGACGGCGCCGCCGTCGCCCGGCGCTTCCCGCATGGACAACAGCTCATCATCGCGAACAGCTTCCATGTCAACGCTCTGCCGCACGCGCGCAGCGGCTGTGCGGCCGGGATCGTCAGGCGCTTCATCGCGGCATTGCGGCCCGGGGATACGCGCTGCACGCAGGCCGTGGCCGAAGTGCACCTGGTGCCGCAATTTGCCCGGCATATTGGCGAGGTACCGGCGGCGCGCCCGACCGCGGGCAATGCGGCGAATGCGGCGCAGCTGCGTGCCGCCACTGCAGCGCTCCTCGCTGCGGCAGATGTCATCGCTCACGCCGACGCCAATACGAGCGGAGAGGCAGCAGGTTTGCGCGGCGGTACGTACCAGATCAAAGCGCATGCTGACCGATACGTGCTGACGCTGCACGATGTGCGCTGGTGCGAGGATCTGGCGGTATCGGGCACGATCAGCGGGTCGGGGCGCAGCGGCAGCGTCGTGGGAGAGCTCGCACTTGCCGGCGCGGACGCCTTCAGCGGCCCGCTCAGCGTGAGTTGGCAGGAAGGCGTGGCGCAGGCGCGGGCGCACATCCGCGGCAAGCTCGGAAACTCGGTGGTAGCGGCCGTGGCGTCGGCACCCTAAAGTGCGCGACGCACGCGCGCGTCGGGCAACCACACCCGCCACCGGGGATCCACGCCGCGGCCGTGTGTTTTTGGAGAGCTAGCAATGCAGGCCGCTGCGCGAAGTACGTTTGGCGAGGCTGAGTCGCTGCGCTGCAGAGGCGACTTTCCGTCACTGCGCCGCCGCTTCGGCGGCCAACCGGTCGCCTTCCTCGATGGCCCCGGTGGCACCCAGGTGCCGAATGCGGTCATCGAGGCGATCGCGGATTGCTATCGCAACCGCAACGTCAACACGCACGGCAACTTTCCGCCGTCAATGGAGTTGGACGAGCGGCATCTGGCCGCGCGCTCAGCGATCGCGGATTTTCTGGGCGCGGCCGGCCCGCAGTCCATCTCGATCGGGCAGAACATGACGTCGCTCGCGTTCGCGCTGGCGCGCGCCCTCGGCCGCACGATCCGGCCCGGCGACGAGGTCCTGATCACGCAGCTAGACCACGAGGCGAATCGCAGCCCGTGGCGACTCCTGCAGGAACACGGGGCCATCGTGCGCGAGGTGCCGCTGCTGGCAACGGGCGCTCTTGACTACGGGGTCATGAAGAGTCTGATCACTCACAAGACACGAATCCTCGCTCTGGGCTGTTCCTCGAACGCCATCGGCACGGTCAACGACGTCGCGACCGCGCGCGCGCTCACGCGCGCGGTTGGCGCTGCATTGATTCTCGATGCGGTTCACTACGCACCGCATTTCCCCATCGATGTGCAAAAGCTGGACCCGGACTTCCTGCTTTGCTCCGCTTATAAATTCTATGGCCCGCACGTCGGCATCCTCTACTCACGCGCGGGAGCGCTGGAGGGGCTGAATCCCGACCGGATCAGCGTGCAGGACGGCGCGGCGCCCTACAGGATAGAGACCGGCACGCTCAATCACGCCGCCGTCGAGGGCGTGGCTGCCGCGATCGACTATCTGGCGGGGTTCGGTCGCGGCGGCTCGCGCCGCGCGGCGGTGCATGATGCGGTGGCCGCCATCTCGGACTATGAGCACTCGCTCGGGCGACTTCTTTGGTTGGCGCTTGAGGACATTCCGACGGTGCGATTGTGGGGCTTGCCGTTCACCCAAGCCGAGCGCGCCCCGACCGTCTCATTTACGCTGGCGGGGCAGGATCCCGCGGCGGTTGCGCGCCGGCTCGGTGCGCAGGGGATCTGCATCTGGGATGGGAACCACTACGCGCCGCGTCCGCTCGAAATCCTCAAAGTCCCGGATGGCTCGACCCTTCGAGTGGGGTTCTCGATGTACAACAGCGCAGAGGAAGTGTTGCGCTTGATGGCGGTCATCAGGGAGCTTTCGTAAGCGAACGGTGCGCGGTAGCGCGAGCGAATGAACGGTTGCGGATTCGGGCCCGCAACGAGCGACAGGTGGCGGTATGGCGATGGGAATAATGCTCCGTGAACACGGTGGCGCGGAGAAGCTGCGTTTCGAGGCCATCGAGGTGGGCCCGCCCGGCGCGGACGAGGTGCGGCTGCGGCAAACTGCGATCGGCGTCAACTTCCACGACATATACGTCCGCAGCGGTCTCTACAAAACACTGAAATTGCCTGGAATTCCGGGTCTCGACGCGGTGGGTGTCGTCGAGGCGGTCGGCGCGCGCGTGAAGAGTCTGCACCCCGGCGACCGGGTCGCGTACATCACCGCGTCCTACGGAGCGTACGCGGAAGAGCGCCTGATCGCCGCAGACCGCCTGATCCCTCTGCCGGCTGAGGTCGACGACCGCGCGGCCGCGGCCTCTCTGGTGCGCGGCCTCACCGTATGGATGCTGTTGTCCAAGGTGCACCGCGGAGTCAAGAATGACGAGCGCTATTTGGTGCACGCCGCTGCCGGCGGCGTCGGGCGGCTCCTGTGCCAGTGGGCAACACAGCTGGGAGCGTACGTCATTGGCACGGCCGGCAGCGATGAGAAGGCCGCGATTGCTTTGCGGGCCGGCTGCAAAGAGGTCATTCTCTACAGGCGTGAAAGCTTCGTGCAGCGCGTGCGCGAGTTGACGCAGGACCGCGGCGTAGACGTCGTATTCGATTCGGTCGGCAAAGATACCTTTAAGGGATCCCTCGAGTGCTTGGCGCCGCGCGGGCACTTGATCAATTTCGGTCAGTCCTCAGGTGCAGTCGAGCCATTCGCCGTGAGCCGCCTCGCCGAGAAATCCAATACGCTCTCGCGGCCGATCCTATTTCACTTCATCGAAGACGCGCAGGAGCGCGCCGCAATGGCTAACCACGTGTTCGCGGCTCTGCGCGCCGGCACGATCGTGGCCGAGATCGGGGCGCAGTATGCGCTGCGCGACGCCGCGCAGGCTCATCGAGCGCTGGAAATGCGCGCCGCCCTGGGCCCGACAATCCTGCTGCCCTAGTCAGCGGCGATGGCTGGCGCGCGGCTTGCGCAGAGAAAACCTGCGTGCCCCTGGAGCGGCACGGCTTTTCGACGCTGCAGCGCATCCATTCGCTGCACTCGTGCGTATGCCTTGCAATGCTTCCGGGGCCGCGAATTCCGCATGAGACTGCACTGCACGCCAGTTCAATTTGCCGCTGGCCCGTTGTGGCTCAGCGTGCTCGCGCTGCTAGCGGCGCCCATGGGCATCGCCGGGTCCGCCGGAGCCAATGGCAACGAGCCGCCGCCGCCCTACAAAGCGCCGTACATCCCCGTCGACGATGCTGTCCTCCTGCAGGAAGTGCCCCGCGCATCGGATCCCGCGGTTCGCGAGATGCGCCTGCTGCGCAGCAAGCTCGACGCCGATGCCAGCAATCTGACGATCGCGGAGCAATTGGCGCAGGTCTATATCGACTTCGGACGGCAGATCGGCGATGCCCACTACGCGGGTTACGCGGAGGCGGTGCTCGCGCCCTGGCTGCAAAAGCCCGCACCACCGGCGGGAGTCTTGGTGGAATACGGCACCATCCTGCAGTACCGGCATCGGTTTGCTGAGGCCCGGCGGGAGCTCAAAAGAGCGCTGGATGCGGATCCGGGCAACACGCAAGCGTGGCTCACGCTCGCAACCGTGGACATGGTCCAGGGCGAGTACGCGGCCGCGAGACGCGACTGTGCGCAGGTTGCGGCCCATGGCACCTACATTCTCGTCATTGCGTGCACCGCGAACCTGCGTTCCTACACAGGTCAGGCGCAGCAGAGTCTGAGCTTACTCACGCAAATAGACGGCCAGGCGCAGACTCTTCCGCCCGCATTGCGAGCGTGGCTCGAGGGCCTGCTGGCAGAAACAGCCGAACGGCTGGGCGAGTGGGCGCAGGCCGAGACTCACTATCGTAAAGCGCTCGCGCTCACGCCGCAGGACAACTATCTGTTGGTTGCCTACGCGGACTTCCTCCTTGACCGCAATCGTCCCGCCGAAGTACTGCCGCTGCTCATGAACAGCAGTCAATCGGATACGGCGTTCCTGCGCCTGGCACTGGCCAAGGCGGCACTACACAGCCCGGAGCTGCCTCGGTACGGCTGGATCATGGGCGCGCGTTTCGCCGCCGTGACTCAGCGCGGCAGCGACTACTTCGGCCGTGAGCAGGTGCGCTTCGCGCTCTATCTGCAGCGCGATCCCCAGACCGCGCTCGATATGGCCAAGCGCAACTGGGAAGCTCAGCGCGCGCCCTGGGATGCGCGCGTATTCCTTGAAGCGGCGCAAGCCGCCCGTGAACCCCAGGCGGCGGCTCCCGTGCTCGCTTTTTTGCGCACGACGAAGCTGCAGGATCCCATTGTCGAGGGGCTTGCCCGGCAAATCGAGGCTGAGCTTAAAGAGGCGCCGCTCGCCCCATGAGGCGCGTCTGCTGCGTCTGGTGTGACGTGCTGCTCGCCGCGGTTGCGGCAACACTGACGAGCGGCGCCGCGCAGGCGCATTCCGCGAGCGACGCCTATCTGACCCTTACCGTGGAAAACGCCACCTCATCCGGCGCTTCTGCACGCACCGTCGTGCACGGCCAGTGGGATATTGCACTTCGCGATCTTGATTTCGTTCTCAAGCTCGACGAGGACGGCGATGGCCAAATCGTCTGGGGCGAGCTGCGTCGGCACCAGAAAGAGATCGCTGCTTACGCCTATGCGAACATTGCCTTCATGGGCGATGGCGCCCTCTGCCGCATCGAGCCGACCCGCCAGGCGGTTGATTTCCACGCGGACGGCGCCTATGCGGCCTTGTTCTTCGACGTCTTATGCAGCGGTGCAACAAAACGCCTGACGCTTGATTACCGGCTGTTCTTCAAGATCGACCCGTCGCACCGCGGCCTTCTCGTGCTGCACTCCGCCGACCGCGTGGCAACCTCGCTCCTGGCGCCCGCCAACGCCAGAATCGAGCTCGGGCTCTAGAGCGGCGTGCGGCCGGCAGGGCTTGAGTGTGCTTTAAAGCCGCGCTTCTGCATCCAATCGACCCGCGCACCCGTAGTGATGGCTTTACACCCCCGTCACAGGAGCACAGGTCTCATGAATCGCTCAGCCAAAGTTGCGGTCGCACTCGCCGCGGCCAGCATGCCGCTGCTCAGCCTCGCCTCGAGTCATCGCGAGGCACCTACCATCGCTGGTTTGCCCAGGGTCGACGGCACCGATCTTTACATGTTCAGAAGCTACGAGCCCGGCCGGCAGGGCTTCGTCACGATCATCGCCAACTACATCCCGCTGCAGGACCCGGGTGGTGGCCCCAACTTTTATGAGCTTGACCCGAATGCCCTTTACATGATCAACATCGACAACAAGGGCCAGGGGCTGGCAAACATCTCGTTTGAATTTAGGTTTACGAATTTAGACAAAGGCCTTGCGCTGCCCATTGGTAACCACTTCGTACCGATTCCCCTGATCAACGACGGCCCGGTCGATGCGGCGGGCAAGAACCTCAACACGAAGGAGAGCTACACGCTTGCCGTCACGCGCAATTACACCTCGACATCACCGGTGACGAATGCCTCGCTGGGCGGCACCTTGTTCTACAAGCCAGTGGACAACATCGGCGAGAAATCGATCCCGAACTACTCCGCGTACGCCAGTAACTTTATCTACCAGATCTCGATTCCGGGGTGCGCCGGTCCCGGGCGCGTCTTCGTCGGCCAGCGCAAGGAGGGATTCGTGGTCAACCTGGGCGAGATTTTCGATCTTGTGAATACCAACCCCGTGGGTCCGCGCAATGGCGAGCCCAACAATCTGTCTTACAAGAACATCACCTCCCTCGCGTTGGAAATACCGATCAGCTGTCTCACCGCCGGCAGCGATCCGGTGATCGGCGCCTGGACGACTGCATTCCTGCCGACGCCGGGTACCGCGGGCACTGACCATGTGGGCTACACGCAGATGTCGCGCCTGGGCAATCCGCTTATTAACGAAGTGATCATTGGCGTGCCCGACAAGGACAAGTTCAACGCCAGCCAGCCATTCGACGACGCCCAGTTTGCCTCCTACGTCACCAATCCGAGCCTACCGGTGCTGCTCAATGTGTTGTTTGGCGCCGCCGCCGTGCCACCCGAAACTCCGCGCAACGACTTAGTCTCTGCCTTTCTGACCGGCGTCAAGGGACTAAATCAGCCCGCCGGTTCTCCGCGGCCGGCCGAGCTCCTGCGGCTTAACACGTCGATCGCCCCGACGCCGCCCGCCTCGCAGAACGATCTTGGGGTGCTGGGCAGCGATCTTGCGGGATTTCCGAATGGCCGCCGCCCGTTTGACGATGTGGTCGATATCGAGCTGCGCGTTGCCATGGGCGCTCTGTGCGGACAGATCGGCAACTGCGGGTCGCAGACGAGTGACCCGAACCACGGTGCGCCTTACACGGATGGGGCCGAAGCGGCGGGACCTGATGCGTCGCATTTGACCGTCGGCGGGCAAAGCGTTGCGACCGACACGTATATGGATATGTTCCCCTACCTGAATACCCCGCTGCCGGGTTCACCCAATGGGCTCAATGGTGTAGTGATCAATTGACAACCTGTTAATGCGGTGCGCTGCCGAGCCAGCGGATCGCACGGTGTGATTGCGGCGGGTCCATGCGCAACATGGCCCCGCCGTTTTTTCAAGTGGACTTTCACGCAGTGCTGGGCTTCAGGGCGTGCCCCGGCAGCGGCGCTCGTTCGATCACGGCCAATCGCTGCGCGGGAGTCTCTAGTACGCCCTCGAAGTGTGGAGTGCAGGCAAAACAGGGATAATCTGCCGATGCGGGAAGGTCGGGGCAGGAAGAGATCCGGGCCGCCGGTGAAGAAGGCGAGGTCACCCAAAAGGATCATTGGCGACCTCGACGCTGCCACCGCGGGCGAGCTGATCGTAGCGGCTGCCGATATTGTGTTGAACATCGACAAAAACGGGGTCATTCGCGGCGTCGCGTTCGGCCGCGACGATCTTGCCGCGCGGGTTCATGGCGAGTGGCTCGGCAGGCTCTGGACAGAGACCGTCACCGCAGAGAGTCGGCCACGAGTCGAAATGCTATTGCAGGATCCGGCGTCGAAGGGCGAGCGACGCTGGCGCCAGTTGGACCATCCGGCGAAGTGCGGCGCTGACGTGCCCATTCTCTACTGCCTCTTCCAGGTCGGAAATGACGGCGGCGCCATTGCTTTGGGGCGCGATTTGCGTGCCATCGAGGCGCTGCAGCGGCAGCTCATGCATCTGGAGCAGTCGACCGAGAAGGAGCTCGCACGGCTGCGACACGCAGAGACGCGCTATCGGCTGCTGCTGCAGATGGCAGGCGAGGGCATTCTCATCGTCGATGCCTCGACGGGCAGGGTGATCGAAGCCAATCCGGCCGCTGCCGAAACCTTTGGCGCGGGCCCGCGGCGCCTGGTGGGCAGCCGCTTCCCGCAGGGCTTTGATGAGCAGGGCAGCCACGGCATCGAGGCGCTACTTGGTGCGGTACGCACCACCGGGCGCAGTGAGAGCGTGCGGGCGCGATCTGGCGAACGCGAGTTCGATGTTGCTGCAGGTCTCTTTCGTCAGCAGGACGCCTCATATTTTCTGGTGCTCGTACGCTGTGCTGGCGAGCCGCCAGCCGGACGCGGCGTGCCAACACCGGCGCAGTCGCGAATGCTCGAAGTGCTTGAGGCATCCCCGGACGGATGGGTCGTGACGGGCCCGCGCGGCGAGATTCTCAGTGCCAACCGCGCGTTTCTGGAGCTTGCGCAGCTGGCAACGGCGGAACAGGCGCGCGGGCAGCCTCTCGAGCGATGGCTGGGCCGGCAGAGCATTGACATGCGCGTGCTGATCGGCAATCTGCGCCGCCACGGCTCGGTGCGAATGTTCGCAACGACGCTGCGAGGCGAGTATGGCGCATGCTGCGATGTCGAAGTCGCCGCCGTTTCTGCGCCGAGTTCCGCCGAGCTTCTGCTTGGATTCAGCATCCGTAATGTCGACAAGCGCGCGCCGACCGATTTGAAGGCAGCGCGCGACTTGCCGCACTCGGCCGACGAGCTGACAGCACTCATCGGCCGCTCGTCGCTCAAGGCGCTGGTGCGCGAGACCTCCGATGTCATCGAACGTCGCTGCATTGAAGCCGCCCTGAAACTGACTGGCGACAACCGTGCGACTGCAGCAGAACTGCTCGGTCTATCGCGACAGAGTCTGTATGCGAAGCTGCGACGGCATGGTTTGGGCGAGCTTGCCCCAGACGCTGGCTAAGGCGGTCGGTGCGCTCGGCGGGCACAGTGGCGATCCACACCGGTATTCATTTGTGCGTATGCGCAGCGCGCCGCCGGCGCGCGGCAATACTCGCGGGAGAATTATCAGGCGCCGGCTTGATGAATTCGCGGCGACGGAAGCGCAGCGCAGACCAGTCTTCATCGATCGCAACCATGCGAACCGAATCGAAGCCGGCGCCGCGCAGGACATGCCACCCCGAGTCACGATTGAATTCGCAGCGAAAGCGTTTCGATGTTTCCTTCGGATAGGCAAACCACAGCAATGCGTCGCCCGCCGCCTTGGCCGCAAGTCGCCGCGACAGTTGGTCGAGGTCGGCCTGTGTTACGGCAAACGCCAGGGCAAACTGCACGGTCGTGGCATCCCTTGGATCCCGCAGCACCGCGACGTCGTTGAGCGTCGCGATCTCGGCCTCGAAGGATGCCGGCGCATTGATCACCAGGATCTCGCGCTGCGCCTTAAGATTGAGCTTCGCAAAAACTGACGGCATGCTTTCCTCTAGCTATCGCCACCCCGGGCTAAGATACGTCATTACGCTTAAACCCATCCAAGGATTTCCCCATGTCGGCTACGCCTCGCATCGTGTCATTCAGCAGTAACGCCGTTGAAGCGCAGCGCTCTGTGCCGGAAGTCGAGCGCGTGCTCGCCGGCGAGCCTCAGCTGACCGTGTGGAACCACTATGCCGACGAAACGCAGCAGTTCTTTGCCGGCGTGTGGGCGGCGACGCGTGGCCGGTGGGTCGTGCGCTACACCGAGCATGAGTTCTGCCATCTGCTCGCCGGACGCGTCGTGCTCACGAGCGAAGCGGGTGAGCGGCTGGAATTCTCCCGCGGCGACAGCTTTGTGGTGCCCGCAGGATTTACGGGCACCTGGGAAGTCACCGAAGACTGCCGCAAGGTGTACGCCATCTTTGAACCCCGCTCACCGCAGTAGACTGCGGAATCCTCCACCGGGGCAAATCCAGTTCAGGGCAATCTCCTCATTGCGAAGCAAAGCGGCTTACAGTTCCTGCAATCGATTAAAAGGTTGGGAAGCCATGCACACTGTTCGACTCTCTAAGGACCGCGGTCATGCGGATTTCGGCTGGCTCGATAGCCGGCACACATTCTCATTCGGTGACTATCACGATCCGCGCTTCATGGGTTTTGGCCCGCTGCGCGTTATCAACGAGGACCGCGTCGCGCCGGGCGCCGGCTTCGGTACGCATTCGCACCGTGATATGGAGATCCTCTCGTGGGTTCTCGACGGCTCATTGGAACACAAGGACAGTCTGGGCACGGGGGCGCTCATTCGGCCCGGCGAACTGCAGCGCATGAGCGCCGGCACCGGCGTGACTCATTCGGAATTCAACGGCTCACAGAGCAAACCGGTGCATTTTCTGCAAATCTGGCTGTTGCCGGAGCGCCGCGGCCTGGCGCCCGAATACGAACAGCGCGCATATTCTCCGGAAGAATTGCACGACCGCTGGCGCCTCATCGCCGCGCGAGATGGCCGGGAGGGCGCGGTCACGGTGCATCAGGATGCCGATGTGTACGTGGCGCGGCCGGGCGGGGGCTGTGACCTTGAGCATAAGCCGGCGCCGGGTCGGCGCTTGTGGTTGCAGGTGGCGCGCGGATCCGTCGAAGCGGAGGGCCAAGTCCTGTCGGCGGGCGATGCGATGTCCTGGGTCGGTCCAGCCAAGCTCGTCGTGCGTGCCCGGGAGCCGGGCGAAGTACTCTTGTTCGATATGGCGCCCTAGTTACGCACCAAGCGACTATGGCGCGTGGCCGCAGCGACGGACGTTCACGCCGCCTCAGCCTGATCACCGCGTAACCTGCGGCGCCATGCGCGCGGCGCACACTGTGAAGTCATGCCTTCACGGAAGGCTTTGCGCAGAATCAGCGCTTTATCCGGCGTTCAGAGGATGCGAGTCTCGCCGGTCTCAAGGAGTTGGAATGCCGCCGCTGCGACCCCGTGACGCTGCTTGGCGGCCTCGAGCTCCGTGACCGGGTCATCGATTCCTTCGTCGGTGAGCGGAAAGCAGCCGAAATGTGTGCCGATGGAAAGCTGCGCGTCGAGATCGATGTGCGCGCGCACCGCATCGTCGGGATTCATATGCTGATCACGCATGAACCAGCGCGGCTCGTATGCGCCAATGGGCAGGAGCGCCAGGTCCATTCGGCCGAAGCGCGCCCGGATGTCTCTGAAGTGCTTCCAGTAACCCGTATCGCCCGCGAAGTAGATTTGCCGGCCACCCGCGCGAACGATGAACCCACCCCAGAGCGTGCGGTTGCGGTTTCCGGGACCGCGGGTCGACCAGTGTTGTGCCGGTGTCAGGATCACGGAAGCTCCTGCGGGTTCTACGCCTTGCCACCAGTCGAGCTCATCCACCCTGGACACGCCGAAGCTCTCAAGGAAAGCGCGGTTTCCAAGGCTGGTGAGGAAGTGCGGCGCGTGAGCGGCTTGCAGCTGCAGGAGCGTCTCGATATCGAGATGGTCGTAGTGATTGTGGCTGACGAGTACCAGGTGAATCGGCGGTAGGTCAGTAAACGCAAGCCCGGGATCGCGCGCACGCCGGGGGCCGATACGCCGGAACGGGCTGGCGCGCTCGGCATAGACAGGATCGGTCAGGATGTTGAGCCCGGGGAATTGGATGAGGAAGGTCACGTGATTGATAAAAGTCAGCGCCGCCTCACCCTGCGCAAGACGCAGCGGTAACGCCGGTCGCGCGCGATTGCTGACGTGACGGGGCCATCGCTTGGGCTCGCTCGTGAGTCGCCAGCGCAAAAAATCTCTGAAGGGGCGGCCCGCGGAGGCGTCGGGATTAAAAAACACTCGGCCATCAAAATGGTCAGACGGCGGTCCCTGGTATCCCGGACCCCCGGCAAGCGAGCGCAGCGTGCTGCGCAGGCCGAGAGGGGCGCGCGCTCTGGAGTTTGCGCGTCGAACCGGCGTGTCCATTAGCTAATCATCGCACGAGCGTGCGGCGCGCGACAGCACCAAACTTGCCGCCTGGCGAACCTCTTCGAACGCGATCGACCGCTGCGATCCGATCATTGAGGCGCGCTTTAGAGGCGCCATTACGCGCGAGGGCATGGTTTCACGCAGCGGTGTGCCAGGTGAAGTCGCGTTCCTTGGGCAATGTCAATTCCTGCGCACCCAATCGCGCGCCCGGCTGGTGCTGGACTCTGGAGGCGAGCGCGAGCAGGTCGAAGTCGCTCCAGGTCGGCCCGACCAGCGTCATGCCAAATGGCAGACCGGCACGGGTGAAGCCGGCGGGCACGGCAACGCCCGCCAGATCAAGAAGATTCATGAAATAAGTGTAGTACCCGAGGTTCGTATTGAGCCGCACAGGTTCGGCTTCGACTGCGGCGATGCGGTAGATCGTGCCGGCCGTCGGCGTCACGAGCACATCGATGTCGTTCCACACCTGCTCGCATGCGCGACGCAGCGCCTGCAATCGATACTCGGCATGGATCGCCGCTGTGGCCGTCAGCGTGGCGCCACTCTCGATAATCTGCCGCGTAACCGGTAGTAGAGCATCGCGCGCACCGCGCAGGACGGCCTCGACGACGATGTACCGTTCCGCGAGCCAGGACCCCTCGTAGAGGAGGCGTCCCGCCTCAGTAAAGGGTGCAAGATCGATGCGTACGGGCTCGCCGCCCAGGCCCTGCAGCTGAATCACTGCGGCATCGAAGAGGCGCGGATATTCCTCATCGCCGAAAAATTGCAGCTGCTCGCTGCGTGGCACTCCAAAGCGAAATGGGCCGCGCGCCCATGGCACGCGCCGCCGCGGCGATGCGATCCGGCGCGAATACGGATCATCCTCATCGAAGCCCTGCGCCACGCTGCACACGCGCGCGGCATCCTCGGCGGTCAGCGCGAGAATCGCGACGGCATCGAGGGTACGACACGCCGGGACTATGCCGCGAATGCTCAGGCGCCCGCAGCTCGGCTTCATACCCACCAGATTGTTGAAGGCCGCAGGCACCCGTCCCGATCCCGCCGTGTCCGTACCGAGTGCGAAGCTGACAAGGCCCGTTGCGACGGCGACCGCTGATCCGGCACTCGAGCCTCCGCTGATAAACTCGGGATCGAAGCTGTTATGGCATGCGCCGTAGGGGGAACGGGTCCCCACGAGGCCCGTCGCGAACTGGTCGAGATTGGTCTTGCCGATGGGGATCGCTCCGGCTTTGATCAAGCGGCTGACGACGAATGCGGACTCCTGCGGGGAATATGCGAACGCCGGGCATGCGGCCGTTGTCGGCAATCCGGCAAGATCCATGTTGTCCTTCACTGCGAACGGAATGCCGTACAGGGGCTGCGCGGTCGGATCGCAGGCACCGAGCGCTTCGGCCTGTTCGAGTGCGCGCTCCAAGGGCAGGAGCGAAATCCAAATGCCGCGGTTGCGGGCAGCCGCAACGCGCTCATAGGCGGCGCGTACGATCTGCTGCGGCGTCGTGCGACCCTCACGGTAGGCGGCTGCGAGGTCGGCAATGGCCAGACTGCGGGCCGGCATCAGGGGATTCCTGTCATCGCGTTCTAGAGTTCCAGGCTGCGAAATTCGCTTTGCCGCCGACGGCGTGGCCTCAAGATCGCAGCCGCGGAGTCGGCGGCACCGTGCCCCTCAGCCGTCCGGCGGCCCGCGTTCCATTATTCATAATGTCAGGAAAAGCGCGCCCCAGGTCGCAGTTGCCGAAAAAAAACCGCGTGCAGCAGGCGCGAACGTGTACCGACATGCGAATTTGTGCCCTCCAATCGCGTGTGCGTTTCTCTCACCCCATAGTCTTGCAGCTGCGGGTAAGTCGTCTAACCCTGGCCCCCAGGCCGGGCGCACACTAGATGCAGGGCAGTCGTCGATGCGGATCGTGAAGCCGGAAATCAGTCGCAGCTCCGAAGACGAGCAGTCGGTGCCGTACGCCCATGATCTTGCGCAGGTGCTGGAGCACACCGGCGAGGCGGTCATCGTCAAGGATATGAATGCCGTCGTCACTTTCTGGAATCGGGAAGCGAGCTCGATGTATGGCTTTAGCGCGCAGGAAGCTGTGGGGCAGCCGATGCGCAAACTTCACTGTGCCGATCTCTCCGAGGTCGAATACAACCGCATTCTCACCCGCATTCGTGCCGGAGTTCCGACTTCCTTTTTGACCGAGCGCCGCAAGAAGAGCGGCGAAGTCCTTCGAGTTGCACTTAAGACAACGCCATTGTTCGACGACCAGCACAAACTGGTTGGCGAGATCACCGTTGCGCGCGACGTCACGGGATTGCATCAAACCGAAGAAGCGTTGCGCGCCGCGCAGGCGACGCTGCATGCCCGCCTCGCGGCCATCCGGGAAGCCAACCGCAACCTAACCCGAGAGGTCGCGGCGCGCCGCAAAGCAGACGCTGCAATGCGCCGCAACAACCGCGCGCTGGCCGCCACTGTCCGCCAGCTCGAATCATTTCATCGTGACGGTGAGGCGCTGTCGCGCATGGCTGAGCTGCTGCAGTCGTGCTCGCAGCGCAGCGAGGCTTACGCAATCGTTCGCGAGACCGGCGCGCAGCTCTTTCCAGACTCATCGGGTTCGCTTTTCATTTACCGCGAGTCGCGCGACCTGCTCGAGCATGTAACCTCCTGGGGGCCTACGCATGCGCGCGATGCAACGCTGACGCCCGACGATTGCTGGGCGCTGCGACTGGGAAGTCCACATTTTGTGCCACGGACGCGAACCATCCGCTGTCGTCATGCGCAGGAGAATATCCACAGCTACGTCTGCATGCCGGTCCAGGGACAGGGACAGGTTCTCGGCCTATTGCATATCGCAGTTGAGGTTAACCCGCGCACCATGCGCCCCGCCCGTGACGCCGAACAGCGCCTGCGTGCGATGACCGATCGCGTCGGACCCGCACTGGCAAATCTCAAATTGCGCGATGCGCTGCGCGAGCTGGCGCTGCGCGACGGCTTGACCGGTCTGTACAACCGGCGCTACCTCGAAGACGCCATGACCCGCGAGCTGCATCGCGCCGAGCGCAGTGGCAAGCCCGTGTCGGTCGTGATGATCGACATCGACGGATTCAAGCACTTCAACAACAAGTACGGTCACGACGCCGGCGACTTTGTATTGAGCGCCCTGGCGCGCGCCATCACGAAATGTACACGCCCGTCCGACATTGCCTGTCGCTACGGTGGCGAGGAACTTGCTGTGGTACTGCCGGATACGAGTTTGGAAATTGCCCGCGAGCGTGCCGAAGAGATGCGATCCGCCATCCGTGATACGAATCTTACGCATCTGGGACAAGCGCTGCCGGCGCCGACAGCCTCCTTCGGCGTCGCGGTTTATCCAGCCAACGGGACCAAGCCGGCCGATCTGCTCAAGGCGGCGGATCAGGCCCTCTATCGCGCCAAGAAGGAGGGACGTGACCAGGTCTGGGTGGCCGAGCAGGCGGCGCCGGTCGGAGCGTAGGCCGCCGTACGGCTCGCTCACGACCGCGCTGGTCTCATTGGTCACATCCAAACCCGGGTGTTGCGCGCCAACGGATGACCGGCGGTGCGAGGTGGCAGCACCACGTCGCCACCGAGCAGAAATTGCAACGCGCTCCTGTTCCCTGCCACGATGGTGGACCCATTCGTGGCGATTATGGCGGGAAGTCTTGCCAACTCCGGGCGTCCGTCTCGTCTTGTGCGAAGGCTTGCGGACGGCCCTCCCCACGAATCCGCAGCCGCAGGTCACGCAGCCCGCGAATACTGATGAGGCATCCACGCACTTGAGCGTCGCGCCGGGCGTCTGCTCGAGATTCCGGGACGGACGCTGCGCCACCGCGCCACGCTGCGAGTCCACTGAGCACTGCGAGCGGCGCGATGCGGTGTGCATTCTCAAAAGTATGTCAAGTTCCGAAGCGAGAACCCGCGCGTATCGCTCGACTGCACGCAACGGCCATTTCGTTCAGGTCGTCGAAGGCGCATTCGAGCCGCCGCCGCTTGATGCGCACTGAAGATTTTAGGATCCGGCTCGCTGCAGCGCAGCAGATCTGAATAGGAGGTTCATCGGCGCGTTCCTGGCGAGGGCTGGCCTCACCAGGCACATAAGTTGCTCCACACGCGCAATTGATCCGAGGCTCCGCGCCCCAGGCAGTTGTCTCGGATCGCTGTATTCAGAATAACGTAGGGAGGTCTTGTGGTTACTTATCTAAAGTCAGCCCGCCTCGAATGGCCGGGCGTAGTGATCCTATTCGTGCTCTTGATTTGTGGCCTGCCTGAAGCGCGGGCCGATGACGGCTGGGCTGCGACCGCTACTCAGGGGATCACCCAGGCGAACTTCACCATACCCGTGCAGGTACTCGGACCGTTGCCCGGGTCAACCCCGCTGCGCATCATGGTGGGGTTGCAGCTGCGGAATGAGGCGGCACTCAACAGCGCCATTCTCGCCATCAACACGCCCGGCAATCCGGCCTACCGAAAATTTCTGAAGCCGAATCAGTTCTCTCAGACCTATGCGCCGAGCGCTGCGCAGGTGCAAGCGGTCGAGTCGTATTTGAAGCGCATGGGCCTTACGAGCATCGCCACGCCGTCCAATCACATGTATGTCGTCGCGAGCGGCACGGCGGCGGCGATCGAGGCGGCGTTTAATACGGGCCTGTGGCAGTACCAGATTTCTGGCCCGAACGGCGCGCCCACGCGTACGGTATACGCCAACACTCAAACGGCCGAAGTGCCCGCCAGCCTCGGCGGGGTTGTGCTGTCGGTGGTGGGCTTACAGAACATCGACACCCTGCACACGTCATTGGGACGTTGGCCCGCGGCTGAGCGACCTGCCGCCGTGTCGGCACTGACGACTCCGGCCAATCCGGTCACGTTCACACCGCAGGATTTTTGGAAGGTCTATGACGTCGGCGCGGTGCCGGCGGCGTCGAACACCACCATCGCCATCTTCGCCGAGGGCAATCTTGCGGGCATCCTGCCGGATCCCGCCAATCCCAGCGCGCCGAACGATCTGCGGCAGTTCGAAAGCGAGAACAGCCTGCCGCAGGTACCCGTGCAGATTGTGCCGGTGGGTCTCGGCAGCACCGATACCAGCGGCGCTGTCGAATTTGACATGGACACTCAGGAGTCCACCGGCATGGCCGGCGCCGTCAAGCAGCTCATTGTGTACGACGCCGATTCGCTCAACGATGTCGACCTCATTCCGGGGTTCAACGCGTTTGTGACTCAGGATCTGGCCCAGGCGGGCAGCGCCTCGTTCGGCGGATGTGAATCGCTCGAGTACGCCTCGGGCGCCATGCCTCTCTATGACCAGATCTTTCGCCAAGCGGCCGTGCAAGGCCAGACGGTGTTCGCCTCGACCGGCGACTCCGGTGCAGCCTGCGGCATCGTCGGCGATACCAACGGCGTGCCACTGTCGGGCGTGCCGGCGGCCGTGGAATTTCCCGCCTCGGATACGTATGTCATGGGTGCCGGCGGAACCACCATCCTGGTGGATTCCAGTTTCAACGTCATCCAGACCACCGCTTGGGACGCGGGCGGCGGCGGCTTCTCGCTGTGGGAGCACTCGGGCGGCTGGCAGTCATCGTTCGTGCCGGTCACCGCGGGAACCTCCGCGGTCGGGGCAGGAAAGGGTCTGCCGGATGTCGCCATGGACGCGGACTTTTTAGTGTCGCCGGCGGGCTTCGTGAGCGGCGGCGGTGACACCACCAACGGCGGAACAAGCCTGGCTTCGCCCCTGTCGCTCGGTGCCTGGGCTCGCATTGAAAATGCACACAACAACGTCCTCGGCTTTGCCGGGCCGCCCCTGTACGCGCTTTCAACCCCGGGAGCGCCGTTCTCCGCCATCGGCGGCATGACGGATGTGACCGTCGGCAGCAACGGCCTCTATGCGGCGACACCGGGCTGGGACTTCACAACCGGTCTGGGCTCTTTTGACGTGACTGCCGTCAGCGCGGTGATTGGTCAGAGCGGCGGCAGCGCGCTGTCACCCTGCAGCGTGCCGGGCACGCTGGTGGTGTCGCAGCCGGCGGGTACTCAGGTGGGTGCTCCGGCCAATGAAGAGGACGATGTGAGAGGGGTCTCGATGGCGGAGCCGTACCCGGCCGCAACGGCGCCTGAGACTCTCACGATTACTCTGACCTTGGGCAATCTCTCGGCATTGCCGGCGCTGCCGGCCAACACGTTTTGGAAAGTGTATTTCAGCTACCAGGGGCAGGTGTACTTCGTCGACATGGACACGGTCGCCCCCTCGGGGACGCCCGCCGCGCCGGAGTTCGTCTACGGCGTGACGACACCGAGTGGCACGGGCGGCAACGCGGATACGTCCTTCACGCCAATCAGCGGCAGCTATAACCTGAGCACCAACACCATTACCTGGATAATGCCCGCGAACCTGATCCTGCCGCCCACCGGGACATTCCCCAATGTCAAACCCGGCACGCAGGGCACTCCGCCCGGCGCGGGCGCGCAGCTCTCAAGCGTTCACGGCGTCACCCAACTCCTCGCAGGAGCAGGCGCGGGCTTGCTTGAAACCATGGACTCAAGCCCGAGTGGAACGTACACCCTGGTGGGCAACGCCGCCTGCAACCCGGCGGCGCCGGTGACGGCGCTCCTGAGTGCAATGCCCGCGAGCGGAACTGCACCGCTTGCCGTGACGTTGGATGCGTCAGCCTCGCATCCGCCGCTCAACGGTGGGCAGATCAATCAATATACATTCAACTTTGGTGATGGCAGCGCGGCGGTGACGCAGAGTACGCCGACGGTGCAGCACAGCTACTCGATCGCTGGCACGTATCAGGCCAACGCCGCGGTTTCCGACAGCGGCGGAGGTACGGGCACATCGCCCAACGCCACAATTACCGTGCAGGCGCCGAACCAGCCGCCGACGGCCAAGATCACTGCGACGCCGAACAGCGGACCCGCGCCTCTGACCGTCACCTTCAGAGCCGGGGCGTCACATGATCCGAACAGCGGCGGCAAGATTACGAAGTACACTTTCAACTTCGGTGACGGCTCCGCACAGGTGACGCAGAGTAAGCCCGCGGTCAATCACACCTACACGTCCGCGGCGACCGACATTGCCAGTGTAATCGTGACGGACAGTGAAGGCGGGACGGCGTCCGCCAAGGTGAAGGTGGTCGTGTCGCCGTGACGGTGGCACTGAGCAGGCGTCCGGCGACGAATGGCGAAGAGGCTGGGCAGCGCACATGCTGCCCAGCCCCGCTCGACTGCCGAAGTCCAATCGTCGCTGCCGCCTGGAGGTTCTGAAGTTGTGCCGATCGTAGCGCGCAGCAGCATGTCGTATTGGGCGCCGCCCGTGGCGATTTTACGCGCGGGCGCGGGAGGACCCCGGCACACCCGGGGTCCTCGCAGGATTGTCTTCAGCGATCGTCTGCATCACCGTCCAAATCAAACGGCGGCGTGAGACCCGTAAAATCCCCGATCGCCTTCGCATCGTACGGACCATTGAGCTGATTGAAGCCGCTGCCCGCAACGTTCAGTTTCCCTTGTTGAAAGACAATCTGCTTGCCGTGCGTAACCTCCATGACGCGATTGTTGAACTGATCGCTGATCAGCGTGTCGCCGTTGGCGAGGCGAATTGCGCGGGTCGGCAAGGGATTCGGGTTACTGCCCGACTGGGTATTGGTCACGTATTGCCAGACCACGACATCGCTGGGGTTGACCTCTACGGCCCGATTGTTGTTCGAATCGGTAATTAACGTGTTGCCGTCAGGCAGGCGGCTGGCAAAGGCTGCGCCGTTCAGCGTTCCTCCGGCGGTGAATTTCTTCACGACCTGGTGGTCGGTCGTCACCTCGATAACGCGGTTGTTGCTTTCATCGGCAATCAGAATGTGGCCGTTCTCGAGCAATTCGGCGCTGTTGGGATTACTGAGCTGGTTTGGACCCATACCGGCGACACCGGTGAGTCCGTACTGCCAGACAATCTCGTGCTCCAGGTTCACGACGATGACCCTCTGGTTCCCCTGATCGGTGATCATGATGTAGAAATTTCGGGGTTGCCGGGGGAATCCCGACATGAACAGCGCATGCACGGGAGTATTGAGCTGATCATAGTCGGCGCCAGCCAGGCCTGCCTGACCATACTGCCAAATAATCTCGCCATTCTCGTCGACAATGAATACTCGATTGTCGGGGCAGCCGTTGATCGGATCCGAGCACCCAGGAAGAGGTGGATTACTGGCCGGGGTTCCGGTCCCGGAAAGCAGCGTGAAGGGACCAAAGCGCTCCGCGTCGTTGACGCCGACAATGCTGTGCGGTCCGGGCTTGTCTGAGCCGTCGCCGAATTGCCAGACCACCTTATGTGTGCTGCGTTGGATCTCGAGCACGCGGTTGTTGAACTGATCGGCGATCAGAACGTCGTCTGCGTCGGCGGTGGAGTTAACACCGCCCATCATGGCCGCCTTCATTTTCGCGACCATGGCTGCCATCGCGGCAGTGACCGTAAGCGTCGCCGATTGACTGGTACTGCCGCCGTACGCGCCCCCGGAGCACACTAATGTATAAGTGTAGGTGCCGACCGCCGTCGGAGTGAATGTCTCGGTGCCACTTGCGCTCTTGGTACCGCTCCAGGCCCCGCTCGCGGTGCACGTGGAGCCGTTTGTTGACCATGTTACGGTCGCGCTCTGGCCGAGCGTAATCGAGGTGGGCTTCACAGACACTGTCACCGTCGCCGGTGGCATGCTGGAACCGCCGCCGTAGCCACCGCCGCAGGCGGCTATCATCACGACGACGGCCATGTAAATGACTCGTCGGGCTATGCTCTGACAAAGTGGCTTATGCTTGTTCATGCTCCGTCCCCTTGAAGACCACGCATCTCCGCGATCGTGAGTACCCCGATGTCGCATCCGGGTTCTCGATGCAGGGGGCATTTCACGGCTGCGGCGCGTGCGAAGGGACTGCAGGTGCACCCCCTTAAGCGTATTCCGTGACGATTGCTGCGCGCGGGGATTGCCGCCCCAGGCGGACCGAAGCGGTCGATTATGTGGACCATCCGCCCGGTTCCGGCCGTCTCATAGGCACTGAGCGCGGTCTGTCAGTAAGCCAACTCCCCGCACCGAAGAGGGTGGGCGGGCGGCGAGAATTGGCGCCGTCAGTGGGGTGCCCGATCTAGGCATGCCGACGATGAACACGGGGCGTTCGGAGCTTTGTCCGCGGGACTGGCAGCGGCAATCGACGCCGCATCGATTCGCATGGTCCTTCGTGATAAATAGGGCCTCGCCGTGAAGTACGACGGGTACCGATGAGGGCGCGTATCCGGTAGTCGCCTGGGGTGCTCATGCGCTCTGATGCGTATTGCTGGAGTTATCGTTCCACTCACCCATCGGCGAGTAGCATGTGGTCGGCTTGGCCGTCGTGAAATATGCCGCACCCGCCCTGGTACAGTCGTAGTAAATTATCGGCCTGTCGGGCCGCAGCCCAGACACGAAGGAAAGCACAACCGGAGGCGAGGCGGGCGGGTGTGAGGCCGGGACGAAACGTTTCATGCCCTTGCGGCAGCGGCAGAAAGTACAAGAAATGCTGCGGGCAAAGTCGATCTACAGGATTCACAGCGCCAGATTTGCGTAGCGGCGGCGACTCGGCCATGCGCAACCTCCCTGCGCCGCAAAACCCCTCGCCCGGTGAAATTCGTCAGCTGCTCACCATGATCAATGGCGGGCACTACGCGCAAAGCGAAAATCGCGCGCGCGCGCTGATTGAGCGACAGCCAAATGTCGGTGTCGCCTGGAAGGCATTGGGGGTGTCCCTGCTGATGCAAGGCAAAGACGCGCTGCCAGCATTGCGCAAGGCGGCGCAACTGTTGCCCGATGATGCCGATACGCACCGCAGCTTCGGCAATGCGCTGCAAGACCAAGGGCAGTTTGCTGATGCAGCGGCGAGCTACCGCCGCGCCGTTGCGATCATGCCCGATTTTGCCGAGGCGTACGATGATTTGGGCACTGTGCTGCGCGAGCTCGGGCTGCGCGATGAAGCGGTGGCGAGTTACCGCCGCGCGCTGCAGATCAACCCCGACTGCGCCGAAGCGCATGGGAACTTGGGCAACGCGCTGCGCGAGCTCGGACAGCTCGACGCGGCCGTGGCCAGCTATCGCCGCGCACTCGCAAGCGAGCCCGAATTGAGCGAGGCGCACAATAACTTGGGCAATGTGCTGCGCGAGCTCGGACAGCTCGACGCGGCCGTGGCGAGCTACTGCCGCGCGCTGCAGATCAAGCCCAACTACGCCGAAGCGCACGGCAATTTGGGCAATGTGCTGCGCGAGCTCGGGCAGTTTGATGCGGCGGTAGCCAGCTACCGCAACGCCCTCGAATTCAGCCCCGATTCTGCCGAGGTGCACTGCAACTTAGGTAACGCACTGCACGAGCTTGGGCAACTGGATGCGGCGGCGACAAGCTATCAACGAGCCCTCATTCTCAGACCCGATTACGCCGAGGCGTATGCGAGCCAAGGCATCCTGCTGCGGCTTCGAGGCCTCCCCGATGAAGCCGAGATCGTCTGCCGCAAAGCGCTTGAAGTCGCGCCGGAATCTGCGGCGATACATATCGTTCTAGCCGAACTGCATGCTGACCGCGGCCAATTTGCCCGGGCGGAAGAACTATTCAAGCGGGCCACCGCGATTGAACCGAATTCCCCGGACGGCTGGGCCGGCATCGGCCGCTGCCACAAGATGCGCGACAGTGAGGCGCCCTGGTTGACAACCGTGCAAGGCATTCTCGCCCAGCATCTGCGGCCGCGCCAGGAGATTAATCTGCGCTACGCGCTCGGAAAGTACTTCGACGATGTGGGGGACTTCGAGCAGGCTTTCGGAAGTTATCAACGCGCAAACGAACTGAGCAAGCGCTGTCGCAGCGGGTACGACCGACAGCGCCAGACGCGGCTCGTCGACCGCATCATCTGTCGCTTTGATCAGAAATGGCTGGCACGGGCGCGAAGCGACGCGAACGCCTCGACGCGTCCGGTATTGATCGTCGGCATGCCGCGCTCCGGCACAACGCTCGTCGAGCAGATCCTGGCGTCGCACCCGGCGGTCTTTGGTGCCGGAGAACTGACGTTCTGGAATGCCGCGACGGCCCGCTACGAGGCTTCTCTGCTAAGCGGCGAGTGCGGCGCGAGCACGCTGCGCGAGTTGGCGAGCGACTACCTGCAGCTACTGGAGCGTACGTCGACCGACGCGCTGCGGGTGGTCGACAAGATGCCCACAAATTTCCTTTTTCTGGGATTAATACACGCAGCGCTGCCAAACGCGCGCATTATCCACGTGCGGCGCAACCCGATCGATACCTGTCTTTCCGTATATTTCCAATATTTTGCGACCGCCTATCCCTACGCCAACGATCTGGAGGATCTTGCGCACTACTACACGGAGTACTTGCGCGTCATGCAGCATTGGCGGGCCATCCTGCCGGAGAGCGCAATGCTGGATATGCCGTATGAAGCGCTGATCGATGAACAGGAGGTCTGGAGCCGAAAAATGCTTGAATTTATCGGTCTGCCCTGGGATTCACGTTGCCTCGATTTCCATCGCACGGACCGCACCGTGGTCACCACCAGCAGATGGCAGGTGCGTCAGCCAATCAGCAAATCATCGCGCGGGCGCTGGCGCAATTACGAGAAATTCGTCGGGCCGCTACGAAGCCTCATGGAACTGACTCCACGCCGTTGACCATGAGCGGCGGGCGCATCGCCCGCAGGCGTGCGCCCCCAGGCTCCTAGTCTCGGTAGCGCACGAGTGCATCGCCCAGCGCATCCTTGAGCGGGCACAGCCACTCTCCATAGTTCTTCCACTGGTCGAGGCCTGCGCGGAAAATTGGCTGGCGAACCTGCTCCGAGCTTGCGGTGCGTATGCTGCGCTCGGTCTTGTAAAACTCAACGCAGGCCGGCTCGAATTCGAGGCTGCAGAACTCTAGAATTTGTCGCACGTTGCCTTCGAGGTCATCGACGAGGTCCTCATGCATGACGCGCAGTATGCGTCCCGGGAGCACCTTCTCCCAGTGGCGCATCAACTCGAGGTACGTGCGGTAGTAGCGCGCGATATCCTCGACGCTGTAGCTAAACTCCTGACCGGTTGCAAACAGTTGTTTCAGATTACTGAAGCAGCAGGCCATCGGCTCGCGGCGCGCATCGATGATCTTGGCGTTCGGCAAAATGAGGTGGATGAGCCCCAGATGCCGGAAGTTATTTGGCATCTTGTCGATGAAGTGTGGCTTATCGGTGCGAAACACGCGCGTATCGCGCAAATATTTCTCCCCGAGCCGGAGGAAGTCAGCGGGCGTCAGGTCCGCCAGCACACCCGGGTAGCGCGGATTGTCCAAGTCCGGGTCGCGCCCCTGCAGTTCGAGCACCATGCGCGGAATTTCCGCCAGCTCCTGAGTGCCTTCCACTCGCGAATGCGATGCGAGAATCTGGTCAACGAGCGTCGATCCGGCGCGCGGCAGTCCAACGATGAAAATAGGCTCGGCGCTTTCAGCCCCGAGGCCCGCGCGCTGCGCGAAGAACTCGCGCGTGCACACTTCAATCTGTTTGCACGTATTGAGCTCGAGGGTCTGCGGGCGGTAGCGGCTTTCGGCCTTTTTCAGAGCGTTGCCGCGCGCGTAATAGCGAAAGGACTCCTGGTACTCGCCCCGATCCTCGAACGCCTTGCCAAGCGCGAAGCACAGATGATAGCGATCCTCGAGCTGCGTTCTCGGTGCGCTCTCCTCGCTGCGCATGCGCACAATCTCCTCGTCCGCAAAGCGGTAGGTCTTAAGATTGGCGAGACTCCAGTACGCATCCCCGAAATTCGAACGGGCGGCCGCAGAGGCGCGGTAGGCTTCGATCGCTTCCTGTGGGCGACCGAGGGTCTTCAGGCAATGAGCGATCGACAGGTGCAGATCAGCATCCTGCGGGGTGTCGCGGAGAAATTCCCGGTACACCGGCAGCGCCCGCTCATGTTCCCCGAGCCCTGCACAGGCGTTCGCGTAGAGCATCAGATACTGTCTGTTTTTAGGCTCGAGCTGCAAAAGCTTCTCGAGCTCCTCGCGCGCCCGCGCGTACTTGTGCCGTGCGACCAGTACCAGGGCGTAGTCGTGGCGGGCCGCCCGGTACTCGGGTGCGACCTCAAGTACGCTCTCGAGCAGCAGCTCCGCATCGTCGAACACTTCGCGTTTGAAGCCGATTCGTGCGAGTAAGCGCATCGCCTCGATGTGGTGGCCCTGCTTGAGCAGGTACGCGCGGATGATGTTTTCCGCCGGAGTCAGCAGGCCTTCGGAAAATAGGCCAGTGGCCTGAACGACCTCCGGCGGCAAGTTCTGCAACGTGGCGACGTGCGCGGCGGCCGTGGCGGCATTCTCAATTTGGCCCGCCATGCGGTAGAGACGCTCGAGCATGCCCCAGCTCGCGGGCAGTGCCGGATTGATATTCACCCCGCGCAGAAACGCGTCGATTGCCCGCGGCGCATCCCGCATCACCACGTAACAGTGGCCGCGCTCCTGATATAGACGGCTGAAGGCCGGATGATATTGCTCGAGCCGCTCGAGCGTTGCGAGTGCCTCGGGGATCTTGTGCAAGTGTCGCAAGCTGACCGCAATCAGATAGAGCACATCGCGGTTCTCCGGCACCTCGACTGCCAGCGCCTCGGCTGCTCGCAGGCTCTCCGCAAACTGGCGGTTTTTTAGGAGCGCGCGTATCCGGTGAACTTCCAGCTCAATCGGCGAGGGGGTCGGCTTGAGGGCGGTCGAGTCCATTGAAGCTGCAGAAAAAGAGGCGGGCATCGCTGCCCGCCCCGGATTCTAATGCAGCACGCCGAAGGCGTGCTGCCGCTGATCACTGCTTTTGCGTTTTTTTAGAACTTGAAGTCGATCTTGACGCCCAGCACCCGCGGACGCAGCGGCACTTCCGACTTGATGAACTGCGCGGATGAAGTGAACAGACTCGCGTCGGAGTTGGACAAGTTGTCCCCGTAGAGCTGTACGGTCCAGTTATCCTTCGTCGCTCCGAGCGATGCATCGTACGTGGTGTAGCCGGGTTGATCGTATCGAAGGAAGGTCGTCTCGGGAATGGGCTCCGTGCTGCCAGCCGTGTAGGTTGCCGGCTGGTTGGACATATCCCCCACGTGATTGGCCCCCACCATCGCCCAGGCCTTGTAGGAGTTGAATTCCCAGTCGTAGCGCACCCGCAAGTTGAATTCAACAGTCGGCGAGAATGCCGGACGGGTGCCCACCGCACCGAACGGGTTCACCAGCGGTTCGACTCCGATGCCCTTCTGAAATGACTCGGTGATGCACTGGCCGTAGCTGGCCGTGCCCGCCAGCGCCGGGTTCGTGACCATAAGACACGGCGAATTGGTCTGTTCAGCGCTGTTCCAGGAACCCGATCCGAACACGGTGAGGTGGTCAGTGACTCTTGCCACCAGCTGCAGCTCCAGGCCCTTGATCCTGAAATCCGGACCATTGACGGCAAAGGTTGTATTGCCGAGCACCGGAGGGTTATAGAACTCCATCTGCACGTTGTTCCAGTTCATGTAATACAAGGACCCATTAAGCAGGATGCGATGGTCCAGGAATTCGGTTTTCCAGCCGAATTCGTTATTGACCAGCTCGTCGGGCGCGTAGCCCTGCGGCTTGTCGTACTGCTTGACGCCGCCGTCCGAGATCGGGGCCTCAAGCCCCCGCGTGCGATTGAACCCGCCGGGACGGAATCCCTGCGACCACGTGTAGTACACCATCATGTCGGGTGTAATGTGCCAGGTCAGGTTCGCGCGGCTCCTAAAGCCGCTATACGTCACGTTCAGGTTCTCGGCGTTGATGTTGTGGTCGTCCGCGGCGCAGCCGTTCGGGATATTGACGCAGCCGGTGCTGGTGCCGTACTGGGATCCCGTCTCAAACTCCGAGTAGTGGTACCAGCGGGTGCCGGCGGTCGCCGTGAGCACTTTCGGGATCAGGTCATAGTCGACTGAGGCGAACACGGCGGTCTGTTTGTAGCCGCGCTGCGCATCCTCGCCAAAGGCCACGTTGTCGTTGCGTATTCCGGGGTCCGTCGCCGTCGAGCCGGGCGCCGTTTCGACGTTGGACACGCACGGCGGCCCGCCCGCGAGAGCTATTTTGAGGTTTGCCGGGTTGCAGGATGGGACCGTCTTGTAGAGGAAGTTCATCACGTCGGCGATCTGAAAATCTTCCCAGTAGACGCCGACGATGCCGCGCGTGCGCCAGTCGTCCGGCGTACTCAGGCGAAACTCGTGGCTCTGATGGGTATTGCGCACCGTGTCGTGCCAGGAAGTGACAGGCGAATAACACACCGGCGGTGTTCCGGCTCCGAGCGCTCCGTCGCCGGCGGGACCGCCCGTGCACGAGTAGTAGTAGCCTCCGTTGCTGCGCGCGTAGTTGGTGTAGTCGTTCGTCTGGTCAATGTTGCGAATCAGATAGGCTCCGGTGTAGACGGCCTTCAACACCCCGATCTTGCCGTTGATCGTCCAGGCGGTGTTCTCGAACTTGTCCTTGTCATATGCGGGGGCAAATGAGTTGTCCTGCCAGGGTCCGAGAGACTGACCATCCGAACCGATCGGGAACTGGGTGAACTCGCCATCGGCTTCCATGTCCTGGTAGCTCTGCGCGATCAGCACGTTCCAATCATCGTTGATCTGATAAAGAGCGGACAGGCGAAAGCCGCCGTACTCGACCGGGTTCGAGGCATACTCCGCCAGCATGTAGTTATTGGCGTTCTGGTTGTTGGCTGGGACGCATCCCCCGCTCGGTCCCGGCGGCAGGCCGTTGGGACACAGGCCGTGCACTGGATTGTTAAAGTAGTGATCGCCCGGATCGGTATTCATGCGCGTGAATAGGCTCGGCACGTTGTCAATGTAACCGCCACGCCGATCGTCATAGATCACGGCGCGGATCGCCAACGTATCTTGGATGAGCGGCAGGTTGAGGGTTGCATTGAGGGCCTTGTTCGGGTCTCCTCCGGCGGTCACGCCATAGCTCGCCTCGACGTTGCCTTCCGTCACGTTGAGTTTCGGTTTGTTCGTGATGTAGCGGACCGCGCCCGCCTCGGCACCCCCTCCGAAGAGCGTGCCCTGTGGACCTTCGAGTACTTCCACCCGCTCCATGTCCACGTAGTAGACGTCCAGGTTGCGGGCCGGGAACGTCACGGACTGGTCATCCAAATAGGTCGCGACGTTGGGGAACGGCGCGATGGTGGCGCTCGATTGGTTGCCGGCAAATCCGGCGCTCAGGCCGCGCATGAAAATGTTGCCGGAACCGGGGCCGTTCGTGCCAAACGTCACGTTGGGCAGGTACTTCAGCACGTCCTCGATCGTCGTGACGTTGAGCTCGGCGAGCTGCGCGCCGGTGAGCGCCTGGATCGTGATGGGAACATTCTGCGCCGACTCGTTGCGGCGCTGGGCGGTGACGATGACCTCCTCGATACCCGTAGGGGCTGCTGCGGCTGATGTATCGGCGTCTGCCGCGTAGGTGGCTGCACTGTGTGCGCTAAGCGCGGCCGCAACCGCGCACGTGATCTTGTGATTGAGCTTCAAGAAAGTCTCCCCATACAAACGCGCGCGTTTGTGTATCCCGTTGTTATTGCTGAGCTTCGAACTCCGCTCGTAGTTGGATTCTTGATCCGCGCCCGAAACTTGCACGCGCCCGTCGTACGAGTTGCGACAGGACGTCCCCCTCATGCCATCTTTCTGCAATACGGCCTTATAAAAATGTTAGAAGCTGCAGGTTACAGAAAAATGACAGGCACCGGATTGCCCACCCCGAGAGTAATTCTGCACGTTCAACGTCAAGCCGCCAAGATGTCGCCGATAACTGGGAGCTGCGGTGGCTGCACTGCGGCAAGAACCGCCGCACCTGCGGACACAGCCGGCTGCGGCGGCACGCGTGAGCGATCCATGGTGATGCGCCGCGCACGCCGGATGAGAAGCGGAGCGCGTCGCTACACGGCCCAATGACGCACGGATTGAGATGGGTTCGCTGCGGCAAGGCGCGCTAGGAGGGTTGCTGGGTCATTCTAGAGGCGCACCGCCCTCCTAAGGTGCGCTCGCCCGTTCAGTTCGGGCCGGGGACGCCGAAGAAACAAGGGCTTCGCGAGCTTGTTACATCGAAGGGATGACGGCACAGATCGCCGACCAAGACGGTCGATAGTTCGCGCGTGGGATTGGCGGCGCGCAGGCCAACCCGTTCGCCCAGAACGACGGTGTGGGGCGACGCAAGGGACTAGGCCGCATGGGTTCGGTGTCGCGAGATCATTGCCGCGACATCTAAAGCCCGCTCAACCGATGGGTGGCTGCTTCAAGCCACTGCGGGTTGACGTCGACGCCCCAACCGGGCTCGGACGGGATCGTGACTTGGCCGTCGCGAACCGCAAAGGGATCGCCGCAAAACAGATTCCTTTGCCACGGGTAATAGTCGGCTCCCTCAATCGAGAGCTCGAGGTACTTTCCGGCATTAGGTATCGCGCCGAGTAGATGCATGGTGCAGATCGTGACCAGCGATAGGTTTGCGCTGTGCGGCGTGCAAGGCAACACCGCGTCGGCTGCCATCCGCGCGACGCGCAGCGTACGCGCCAGACCGCCCATGTACATCACGTCGGGCTGCACCACATCGACCGCCCGCATATCGATCATTCGCGCCCAGGTGGCCAAATCCCAGTCCTGCTCGCCGCCTGTGACATCGATGTCGAGCGCATCGGCCACCTGTTGGGTCTCCTCGAGCTGCCAATAGGGGCAGGGCTCCTCGAAGTGCGTGATGCCCTCAGCTTCCAGACGCCGGCCGACCTCGATGGCGCGCCGCGGCGAAAATCCGCTGTTCGCGTCAACGAGCTTTGCCACTCCGCCGCCCAGTGCGCGCGCGACCTCGGGAATTATGGCCTCGGTACGCCCGGGCCATTCATCGACATCGTGACCGCACTCGGCCCCAATACGCCACTTGAAAGCGTCGAAACCGCGTTCGTCGCGCAGCCGCACCAGGCGCTGGGCTTCCTTGTCCGGCGCGATATCGCGCCGCATCGAGGATGCGTAGGCGCGCAAGCGTTTGGGTGCGCCGCCGAGAAGCGCCACGACGGGCTTACCCTCGAGCTTGCCGCGTAGATCCCACAGGGCCGTATCGAGTCCGGCAATGGCGCGGCAGCGATAGCTGCCCGGAAACTTGTGCTCGCGTTCCTCGATTAGGCTCACGAGCGCGTCGATTTCCAGTGCATCGGCGCCCAGCGCCCAGGGAGCCACTTGACGATGGAATATCGCTGCCGTGATATCGGCATTGTAGGTGGACGTCTGGCCCCATCCGACTTCACCGCTGTCGGTGGTCAGCCGCACAAAACAGACGAATTCGTTGCTGAATGTTTCAAGTTTGGCGATCTTCATCCGCTTCGCCCTCTGGCTACAGTCGCCGACCCAACCCGCGCGTTGGCACCGCAGCTTCCGCATACGTCCAATAAAAGAGCCGCGCTGCCTGCGTCAACGGCGTATCGGTTTTGGTGCCCGCGGTGAGCCTACATCGAATATATCGGCTTGAGACGGCTGGCGATGACGAGTCGCACAATGGCGCGGCGGCGTGTCATGATGACAGCTCGGAGCATGGTCATGACGGACTACCCCCCGAGCCAAGCGATCTGCATGAGCATCACGGTTTCCCGCCTGACCCCGGCCCTCGGGGCCATAGTCGAGGGTATCAACCTCGCCGATGAACTACCGCAGCTCTGCATCGACCGTCTCGGCGAACTGCTCGTCGAACACCAGATCCTGTTTTTCCGTCGGCAACCGCTTACTCCCCAGCAACAGTACCGCTTTGCGCAACGTTTCGGTGAGCTGCACATTCATCCAATCTATCCAGTGCTGCCTGAGCTGCCTGAGATCATGGTGATCGACACGCACGAGGGATTCTTACCCGACAACGACAACTGGCACACCGACGTCACCTTCAGCCCCACACCGCCGTTGGCGGGCATCCTCGCCGCCAAACAGCTCCCGAGCGCAGGCGGGGACACGCTTTGGTCGAGCAATCTGGCCGCCTACGAAGCCCTTTCTGCGCCGCTGCAGCGGTTCCTGGAAAACCTGACTGCCGAGCACTCGGTGGTCAAGTCCTTCCCGGCAGGCCGCTGGAGCGCGGATCCCGCCTACAAGGAGCGCTATGAGCGTGCCGTGGCGAAGCATCCACCAGTCACGCATCCGGTGGTGCGCACGCATCCGGTCTCCAAAAGGAAGACGCTGTTCGTCAATGAGGGATTCACCACCCGAATCAACGAACTCAGCGCGCGCGAGAGCGATGCGCTTCTGGCCTTCCTGTTTGCGCATGCGGCGAGACCCGAATTCACCCTGCGCTGGCACTGGAACGTGGACGACGTCGCGTTCTGGGATAACCGCATCACGCACCACTACGCCGTCGCCGACTATCTGCCGCAGCGCCGTATCATGCACCGCGCAACCGTCATCGGCGATCGGCCCTTCTAATCGCGGAAGGGGCATGGTGCTCATGGGGCGCAGCGCGCTTTATTCAAGCGGCGGCTCTGGCCACAGCAATCTCGTTTTGCAGGGCTTTGCCTGCGAGTTACGTTATCTCCGGCTTACGACCAAAGCGCATGCGTGCACAAAAGAGCAGCAGCAGGATGGCGAGACTGATGACGCCGAATATGAGCGGCGTGCGCTGCTCGGGAATGAAGGCCATCGCCAGCACGATGCCGAGCATGCCCGCGATCGCGAGATACGTGAGGTACGGAAACGCCCACATTCGTAACCGCAGACGCGCGGGATCCTCCTTTTCGAATCGTGCCCGCAGCCGCAGTTGCGACACGGCGATTAACACGTAGACGAAAATCGCCACCGTTCCGTACGAATTGACGAGAAAAGCGAATACCGTGTCCGGTGAGACGTACGACATGATCACCGTGCCATAACCGAACAGCGTTGCGAGCAGAATAGCGCGAGCCGGCACGCCGTTGCGGCTGAGCTTGGCGAGACCCTCGGGAGCATCCCCGCGTCGGGTGAGAGCGAACAGCATGCGCGACGAGGTGTACAACCCCGAATTCAGGGCTGACAGTACGGCGATGAGAATCACCGCGTTCATGATCTGCGCCGCGGCCGGAACGCCCATTGCGTTCAGGGCGCTCACGTAGGGCGTGGCGATGCCTGCGGAATTCCACGGCACCAGGCACACCACCAGGAGGATCGAGCCCACATAGAAGAAAAGGACGCGCGTGACAATTGAGCTTGTGGCCTTGGCAACCGCTTTCGCAGGCTCGGCCGCTTCCGCCGCGGCAATCGTGACGATCTCGGCTCCGAAGTAAAAACCCGTAGCCGCCACCGCGCCGGTCATGATTGGAAGCAGGCCATTCGGCGCGAAGCCGCCGTGCGCCGTGAGGTTAGCAATGCTCGGCGCCACTCCGGGCCACAGGCCGAGCACGTAGGCGCCGGCGGACATCAGGAAGGCGACGATCGCCGCAACCTTGATCGACGCAAGCCAGAACTCGAACTCGCCGAATGACCTCACCGACGTCAGATTGGTCATCGTCAGTAATACCAGCAGCGCCAAGCTGATCAGCCACGCCGGTTCGTTGGGTAACCAAAAGCGAACGAGTCCCGCGCCGGCGATCGCTTCCAGTGCCACGACGATGACCCAGAAATACCAGTACATCCAACCCGTCAGAAAGCCGGCGAGTTCACCCACCCGCGGCCGGTCAGTCCAGGCGAGTCGGGCGTATTCGTAAAACGACCCCACCGCAGGCAACGCGACCGCCATTTCGCCGAGCATGCGCATGACCAACACGACGAGCAGGCCCGTAATCACGAAAGAGACGACCGCCGCGGGCCCGGTCGCTTTGATGAGCACGCCGCTACCCACGAAGAGACCGGCGCCGATGACACCGCCGAGAGAAATCATCGTCAGGTGCCGCCGCTTCAGGCTGCGGCGCAGCGCGTCCGAAGGCGGGGGAATGTATTTCACTCTAGGATCCTGAAGGAATCGGCAATGAAGCGGCAGGGCGTTGCGGCGTGCGTACGAATTGCAGGAGCGCCCGGTGCGGGCGTTTCTCTCGCCCCCAACTGCAACGCTTCTGCCGGCCTGCTGGCCTTTATACTAGTTCCCAGGAAAGCGAGCCGATGCTCCAAAGCCACTCAGAGGTTATTAGAACCCGGTCTTGAGGTTGGCCTGCAGTTCTGAATGCACATACGGCTTACTTGCGGAAGCATTCGTAATGGTCCTGGCGGTCCCAAATCACTCAGCACCATGAGGGCACGGTCCGCAAGTGGAATCACGTCGTGGCGCGACCCCGACGGCATAAGATGAATCGTTCAGTTTCGCTTGCGCTTATTGCGCAATTCGCCGGCGGGCGGCAACCTTTCTTTGCTTCATTGGGGAATAACGCATGCAAGATCCGCCCGCAGAGCAGGCCGCCACAGTTCGCCGCGACGAAATCACCGCCTCCCGCGAGTTCGTGACGGACCGCGGCATCGAACACGTCAAGATCGGCGTGTTCGATTCTGATGGAATAATGCGCGGCAAGTACTTGAGCCGGGACAAGTTTCTGTCCGCTTTACACAAGGATCTCGGGTTCTGCGACGTCGTCCTGGGCTGGGACTTAAACGACCAGCTTTACGACAACGTGACGTTCACCGGATGGCACACCGCGTATCCCGATGCCACTGTGCGGGTGCTGCCGGCGACACGGCGCGAGATCCCGTTTGAGCCGAAAACGGCGCTGTTCCTCGGCGAGTTCGCGGGTCGCGCCGAGGCGGTCTGCCCGCGCGGCACGTTGCGCCGCGTGCTCGAGCGTGCCGCTCGCATGGGCTTCGGGGTCAGCGCCGCCGCCGAATTCGAATTCTTCATGTTTGCCGAGACGCCGGAGTCGGTGCGCGAGAAAGGCTACCGGCACCTGAAGAGCATGACTCCGGGCTCGTTCGGCTATTCGGTGCTGCGCAACTCTGTGCACTCGGAGCTATACCAAAAGCTGCTGGATCTGGGCGAAGCCATGCGCTTTCCCATCGAGGGCCTGCATACGGAAACGGGTCCGGGTGTGCTCGAGGCCGCGCTCACTTATTGCGAGGCGCTCGAAGCGGCCGACCGCGCGGCGCTCTTCAAGACTTTTGCCAAAGTGCTGGCACAGCGCCACGGGCTTATGGCCACTTTCATGGCCAAGTGGTCGAATAGCGTTCCGGGTCAGAGTGGCCACCTGCATATCTCTGTGCAAAAGATGGGCGGCGAGAGCGTGTTTCACGATCCGTCGAAGCCGCACGACATGTCAGACCCGATGCGCTGGTTCCTCGGCGGCCAGCAGGCGCTAATGCCTGAGCTGCTGGCGATGATTGCCTGTACGGTGAACAGCTACTCGCGGCTAGTCCCCGGATTCTGGGCGCCGACATCGGCGAACTGGGGCGTCGAGAACCGCACGACGGCGCTGCGCGTGATCCGCGGCGGCCCCTCGAGCCAGCGGATCGAGTACCGCATCGCCGCTGCCGACATCAATCCCTACATCGCGCTCGCGGCCGCGATCGGCTCCGGACTCTGGGGCATCGAGCACCGCATCGAACCCGATCCGCCCATCGTGGGAAACGCCTACGACCGAGAGTCTCCGGCCCATCGGCGCCTCCCCGCGACGCTCTACGAGGCCGCTGAGCGCCTCAGCGCCTCGAAGGCCGCCCGCGAGCTCTTTGGCGATGCATTCGTCGAGCACTATGCGGCAACCCGGCAGTGGGAGGAACGCGAGTTCCGCAAAGCGATCACCGACTGGGAACTCGCCCGCTATTTCGAAATCATTTGAACCGACGCATGATCAACTCGCTCAGAACGGTGAGCCCCATCGACGGCCGAATTTACGTCGAACGGCCGCTCGCAACAGCGCAAGGCATCAACCAGGCGCTCGACAGCGCCGCGCGCGCGCAGGTTGAGTGGGCTCGACTGCCGCTCGAGCGCCGCTGCGAGACCCTCGCGCGAGCGCTCGACGCATTCACCGCCAAGGCCGCTGACATCGCCACCGAGATTACCTGGCAGATGGGGCGCCCGATTCGACATACGCCGGGCGAGGTTCGCGGCTTCGAGGAGCGTGCGCGCTACATGATCGAGATCGCGGCGACGGCGCTGGCGCCCATCGACCCCGGTGAGAAGTCGGGCTTCAGGCGCCAGGTCAAGCGCGTGCCCCTCGGCATCGTCGTGGTCGTCGCCCCGTGGAATTATCCCTACCTGACGGCCGTCAATGCTGTGCTGCCGGCCTTGCTTGCCGGCAACGCCGTGGTCCTTAAGCATTCACACCAGACGCCGCTCTGTGCCGAGCGCTTCAGTGAGGCGTTCGCCGCGGCCGGTGTTCCCGCGGGGGTTTTTCAGTACCTGCACCTCTCGCACGAGGACACCGCCCGGTTGATGGCCGATGCGCGCGTTGCCAGCGTCTGCTTTACCGGTTCGGTGGCGGGCGGCAGGGCCGTCGTCGCGGCGACGGCCGCGGGTTTTGCGACGGCGGGCCTGGAACTCGGTGGCAAAGATCCGGCCTATGTGCGCGCCGATGCTAATCTTGCGCACGCGGTCGAGACCTTGACCGACGGTGCGTTCTTCAACGCCGGCCAATCCTGCTGCGGCATCAAGCGCATCTATGTCGCCGCCCCGCGCTATGAAGAGTTCCTGGCAGGGGTCGTCGCGCTCACCCAGCGGTACCGGCTGGGAACCCCGCTCGATCCGGATACGACGATCGGGCCGCTCGTGCGCACGGCCGCTGCCGACGCAGTTCGCGCCCAGGTGAGCGATGCGGTCGCGCGCGGCGCGCGGCCGCTGATCGACGAGACGTTGTTCGCGGCGTCGGCTCCCGGGACGCCGTACTTGGCGCCGCAGGTGCTGGTCGGCGTCGATCACTCGATGCCCATCATGCGAGCGGAGACCTTCGGCCCGGCAGTGGGCATCATGAAGGTGGCCTCGGACGAGGAAGCCGTACGACTCATGAACGACAGCGAGTTCGGCCTCACGGCCGCAATATTTTCGGCGGACGAAGTGCGCGCCGAGGTGCTGGGAGATGCGCTCGAGACCGGCACAGTTTTTCTCAACCGCTGCGACTACCTCGATCCCGCGCTCGCCTGGACGGGCATCAAGAATTCCGGACGCGGCTGCACGCTGTCGCGCGTCGGCTTTGAGCAGCTCACACGACCGAAGTCCTATCACTTCAGAGTCACGCTATGAGCGAAGTCCTGCGCGGCAACTGGAATTATCCGACGACGATCTGGGCCGGTCCGGGCCGGATCGCCGAACTGCCGGCCGCGTGTGCGCGCGCCGGCATTACCAGAGCACTGCTCGTGACCGACGAAGGACTGATGGGGACGCCGATGATCCGCAGCGCCCTTGCGACGCTCAAGGGTGGTGCGGCACTCTTCGGCGCCGTCAGCGGCAACCCCGCCAACCGCCATGTTGAGGCCGGCCTTGTGGCCTATCGCGCGGGCCGCCACGACGGCGTCGTCGCCTTCGGTGGAGGCTCCGCGCTCGACGCCGGTAAGGTGGTCGCGTTCATGTCCGGCCAGGCGCGGCCCTTGTGGGACTTTGAGGACGTCGGCGACTGGTGGACGCGGGCGGATCCGGCCGGCATCGCGCCGGTTGTCGCCGTGCCGACCACCGCCGGCACCGGTTCGGAAGTGGGCCGGGCGGGGGTCATCCTCAATGAGGAAACGCACCAGAAGAAGATCATCTTCCACCCGCAGATGATGCCGCGCGTTGTCATATCGGATCCGGAGCTCACCGTCGGGCTGCCGCGCGCGGCAACGGCCGCGACCGGCATGGACGCGTTCGTCCACTGCTTCGAGGCGTTTTGCGCGCCGGGGTTTCATCCGCTCGCCGACGGCGTGGCTCTCGAGGGCATGCGCATCATTCACCGCTACCTGCCACGCGCCTGCGCCGACGGCACGGATATCGAGGCGCGGGCGCAGATGCTGGCCGCCGCATCGATGGGCGCCACGGCGTTCCAAAAGGGCCTGGGCGCGGTGCACGCGATCGCGCATCCGGTGGGCTCCTGGTTCAACACCCATCACGGGCTGACCAACGCGGTCATTCTCCCGTACGTCATCGCATTCAACCGCAGCGCGATCGCCGACAAGGCGGACGTCATCGCGCGTGTGCTCGACCTGCCCACGCGCGGTGTTAAAGGCCTCCTCGGCTGGGTGCTGGAACTGCGCCGCGAGCTCGGCATCCCGCACTCACTCGCTGAGATTGGCGTGAGCGCAGACAAGGCCGGGATTATCGGCCGCGAGGCGGCGATCGATCCATCGGCCGGCGGCAATCCGATTGCAGTCGATGCGGTGAGCCTGGAACGCATCTTCCGGGCCGCAGTGGACGGCAAGCTCGAGGCCGTGGGCAGCGCCGCGTGACGGGCGCGCGGATTCTGGTTATTGACGGCAACGTTGCGCAGATCCGCGCGCGTCAGGCGGCCGCGCTCGGCTATGACTCGGGAACCGGGTATGCGCGCGTCCTGCGCCGCATCGACCCTGCGCTGCGCATTGACATCGTGCTCGCCGCGGACGCCGAGCCGGCCTTTGCCTCCGGTGTCGGCGTTGCCGACTACGACGGCGTGACAATGACCGGCTCGGCGCTCAACATCTATAACGGTGGCGCGCCGGTGATGCGCCAGATCGAACTCGCCAAGGCGGTGTTCGCGGCCGGCGTGCCGTTCTTCGGCAGCTGCTGGGGGCTGCAGGTCGCAGTCACGGCGGCAGGCGGTGAGGTTCGCGCGAACGCGCGCGGCCGAGAGTTTGGCTTTGGGCGGCGCATTGTGCTCACCGAGGCGGGCAGGGCGCATCGGCTCTTCGCCGGCAAGCCCGCCGCTTTCGAGGCGCCGACCGTCCATCGCGACGAGATCGCCACGCTTCCGTCAAACGCCGTCATCCTCGCTGCCAATGAGATGGGCCTGCAGGCCGCCGCCTTTACGCACGGGCGCGGGACCTTCTGGGGCGTGCAGTATCACCCCGAGTACGACTACCTCGACATTGCCGCCGCGGCCGAACGCTACGGCAGCACGCTGGTCCGCGAGGGCATGTTTCGTGACGAGCAGGCGCTTGCCGCGTTCGCAACCGAGCTGCGCGCGCTGCAGACGACTCCATCCGACGCAGCCCTGCTGTGGAAGCACGGACTCGGGCCGGCGATGCAAGACGAGGCCGTGCGGCTCCTCGAGATCAGGAATTGGCTTCAGGCCCAGGTTCTGCCGCGCGCGAATTAAGGCATCGGTGGCTGCGCAGGCTGCCGGCGAATCAAGGCGAGGACCCGCTAAGCGAAACAGTGCACGCCTCGTGGCCCGTCGTCAGGGCGGATGCCGCCCCGACGGTTACCGTCATTGGTCTTCAGGTTGCATCGACGATAAATCGGAGCAGCGCTGATCTTCACGGATCGCGGGCCTCTCCTGTGAAGCACGCGGATTGTGGCGCACAATGAAACTTGCGAAGCTGCGGTCCGCTAGGACCGGGGATCCCAGAGGAGCGGAGAACTTGCCAGCCGAGATTACTGTAAATGCCCGAAGCTACCATTGGATGAATCGCCCTCTGGTTGTCGTGTGCGTCGACGGCTGTCAGTTCGAGTACATCACTGCCGCCGTCACCGCCGGTTCTGCGCCCTATCTCGGCCGCCTGCTCGACGGCGCCGGGACCTGCTTCATGGCCGACTGCGTCATGCCGAGCTTCACCAACCCCAACAATCTGTCCATCGTGACCGGTGTGCCACCGTCCGTGCATGGCATTTGCGGCAACTACTTCTTCGACCCCGAGCGTCGCGAAGAAGTCATGATGAATGATCCGCGCTATCTGCGCGCCGGCACCATCCTCGCGGCATTTTCTGAAGCCGGTGCGAATGTGGCCGTGATCACGGCGAAGGACAAGCTGCGCAAGCTCCTGGGTCACGGCCTGAAGGGTATTTGCTTCTCCTCTGAAAAGGCGGACCAGGTGACCTTGAGCGAACACGGCATCGAGAACGTGCTTGATCTCGTCGGCCTGCCACTGCCCTCCGTGTACAGCGCTGAGCTCTCGGAGTTTGTCTTCGTGGCAGGTGTGAAGCTTATGGAGCGCGAACGACCCGATCTGGTGTATCTGTCCACGACCGACTACGTTCAGCACAAAGCTGCCCCGGGGACATCGATGGCGAATGATTTCTACGCGATGATCGACCGGAATATCGCTCGACTCGACGCATTGGGGGCGACGATTGTGCTCACTGCCGATCACGGCATGAATGCCAAGCACCGTGGCGATGGCCAGCCCAATGTCATTTACCTGCAGGAGGCTATAGATGGTTGGCTTGGAAAGAATCAGGCGCGGGTAATCCTGCCGATCACCGACCCGTACGTTGTCCATCACGGCGCGCTCGGCTCCTTCGCACTCGTGTACCTTTCCGCGGCTGACGGTCAGGCGGGCGTGGCCCAGCGGATCGCAGCGCTTCCCGGAATCGAGCTGGTATTGACGCGGGCTGAGGCCGCCGTGCGCTTTGAACTGCCGCCGGAGCGGATCGGCGACCTCGTGGTCGTGTCACAGGCAGACACGGTCATTGGCATCAGCCGCGACCGACACGACCTGTCGGGGCTTGACGTGCCGCTGCGCTCGCACGGCGGCACGTCGGAGCAGAAGGTACCGCTGATCGTCAATCGCCTCGTCGGTAAACAGCCCGCCGCGCGCCGCTGGCGCAACTTCGACGCATTCGATCTGGGGCTGAACCTCGCCACGCGGGCGGCGTAGGAGGGCCGGATGTCGGCGAGCGCCGCCCCTTCCGTACCGCGCGAGCTGATTCGCGAGGCGCTGCGCATCGCAGGCGAGAAAGTATCGCGTGACCGGGTCATCGAGGTTCGTCACCCCTACAGCGGTCAACTGGTGGGTACCGTTCCCAAGGCTAACCTGGCGGATGTCAAACGCGCGCTGCAGATTGCGCGGAGCTTTCGCTCCACACTCACGCGCCACGAGCGCTACAAGATCCTGATGGCAGCAGCTGCAATTATTGCTGCAAGGCGCGATGCGCTGGCACGCCTGATCACCCTCGAATCGGGCCTGTGTCTGAAGGACTCGCAGCACGAGGTCGGCCGCGCCACGGATGTCCTGCTATTTGCGGCCAATCAGACCCTGGTCGACGACAGCGAAGTGTTTTCGTGTGATCTCACCGCACACGGGAAGCGCCGCAAGGTTTACACCTTGCGGGAACCGCTGCTCGGTGCGATTACCGCGATCACGCCCTTCAACCATCCTCTGAACCAGGTAGCCCACAAGCTCGCTCCAGCGGTCGCGACCAACAACCGTGTCGTGCTCAAGCCGAGCGAGAAGACACCGCTGAGCGCGTTTGCGCTTGCGGACATTCTCTATGAGGCGGGCCTGCCGCCTGAAATGCTCTCCGTCTTGACGGGCGATCCCGCCGAGATCGCTGACGAGCTGCTGCAAAGTGCGGATGTTGACCTCGTCACCTTCACCGGTGGTGTGGCGGTCGGCAAGTACATCGCCGGCAAAGCCGTTTATAAGCGCCAGGTGCTGGAACTCGGCGGGAATGATCCCCTCATCGTGCTCGAGGATGCGGATCTGGAGGAGGCGGCCACTCTGGCGGCGAGCGGCTCTTATAAGAACTCCGGCCAGCGATGCACCGCCGTCAAGCGCATTCTCGTCCAGGAGAGCGTGGCGGAGCGCTTCGTCGAGCTGCTCGTTGAGAGGACTCGCGGCGTCAAGTACGGCGATCCATTCGATCCGACGATGGATATGGGCACGGTAATTGACGAGCCGTCGGCGCAGCGATTCGAGGCGCTCGTGCACGAGGCCGTGACGGACGGCGCGAGGCTCCTGATCGGCAACGTTCGCCGCGGCGCACTGTACTCGCCGACCGTCGTGGACCGGGTCTCGCCGCAGATGACCGTCGTGCGCCAGGAGACATTTGGCCCAGTCTCGCCCGTCATCCGCTTCAAGACCGTGGAGGAGGCGATCCGTATCTCAAATGGGACGGCGTACGGACTGTCATCGTCGCTGTGCACCAACCGCCTCGACCTGATCACCCGCTTCATTCAGGAGCTGCATGTCGGCAGCGTCAACGTGCGCGAGGTCCCGGGCTACCGCCTGGAGGTGACGCCATTCGGAGGCATCAAGGACTCAGGTCTCGGCTACAAAGAAGGCGTACAAGAGGCCATGAAGAGCTTCTGCAACACCAAGACCTATTCACTGCCGTGGTGATTGAAGGATTGACTCCACACGCTTACTCGCCATTCTGCGACCGAATGGATTCAGCGACGACGGTTGCATCTTGCGAGTTGGCTTTCTGCCGCAGCTCGCCGTTTTGCAAAAGCCGCAGGGCATAGTGGGCGTCAATATCCGCGCCGGGAGCATCCGGCGGTCGAACGAACATGTAGGCCTGAACGAATCCCCTTGCAGGACATGCCTGCAGGCTAGTATTGCTTGCCACGACGCCACTGGCCCACCGCACATGCATCGAATTGAGGGGCAGACATTCATTGCGGGCAAATGCGGTACGACCATCTGGATAGGTCAGCGTTACCGGCGTGAAGCCCAATAATCGCCCGCCCTCGTAAAGGGTCGCGCCTTCAGGATCGGAGTGGTACGTCATTTTCAGCACCGGAGTGCTGACGCAGCCGGCACACAGTCCGAATGCGATCCCGTTTACAGCCGCTACCTTGAGCATGATTCGTCCTCGCGAAATCATTCTACGCCTTCAGTAGACGCCACCCCGGCACGCCACTCGGAGCCGCTTGGGAGGATCCATTGGCCATTGATGGGCTATCGACCTGCGTAAGGCCTTGAGGTTGCGCGCCGGCGGCACTGGCGTATTCTGCACGCGCGGGGCTTCGCAATAAAAGGGGAAACTATGAACAAGAAATTCCTTATCAGCTGGGCCGTGCTGTTCGTCGCGTGGTTCATCGGCAGCTTCGTTGTCCACGGCCTACTGTTACATTCCGATTACATGCAGTTGACCCAGCTCTTCCGCCCGGAGGGTGATCAGCAGAAATACTTTCCGCTGATGATACTGGCGCATGTGATCCTATCCGGCGCATTCGTGTGGATCTATGCGCGCGGCGTCGAGCGCAAGCCGTGGATGGAGCAGGGCGTGCGCTTTGGCGTCGCCGTCGCAATGCTGACCATCGTGCCGACCTACTTGATCTACTTCGTCGTCCAGCCCATGCCAGCGGCGGTCGTGATCAAGCAGATCATCTTCGACGGCGTTCTGACGGTGATTCTTGGGATGATCGTCGCTTGGCTGTATCGAGAGAAGTCGGCAGCGGCATAAGGATGAATCGGTCAAGCAGCGGATCAAAATACCTGCCGACGTTTCTCTAAAATGGATTATAAAAACTATGTAAGATAATGATATCGTGTATGAAGTTCAGGGAACAGTATCGAACAGGCGGCTTAAGTAACTGAAACCAAATGCGTTTTTAACGCATTTGGCACTGTTGCCCCAGATTTTACCCAGACTTCATGTGGCGGGTTTACAGCGCTGACCGTGCGGACGAAGCGCGCGATACAGCGCCGACTCCCGCGGTGCTGCGGCGCAGCATTGTCGGCAGCCTCAGTCTCAAGCTGGGCGACATCGCTTTCGTAAACAAGTGCGCGAACCGGGGCGATGGTTGTCTGCATCCGATGCATTCGTTGTGCTTTGAGCGGCACGCGGCACGCCTTCTGCAGCGTGAGTGACCCCTACGGTCTGGCAGAGCGGCAAACCTGCGCACCAGTCTCCGCGTGACTGTCATTGTAGATCTCAGCCTCAGCGCGCAGTATGGGTCCTAATCGGACCTTCGCGACTACGTTCTAAGGCGTGGGTTGGCTAACGCTAAGACCCGAGCGCAGCACAGCGCAGCCCGATAGAGCGAGTGCAGTCCATTATCAGGAGGCATGAGATGAACGCAGTTCTCAAGGAAATCCCGACATCAAATCCAGTGACGCAGTTTCTGTCTTCTCCGAAGAAACTCCTCATCAACGGCAAATGGGTCGCCGCTGCTTCCGGCAAAACCTTCGAGGTCACGAACCCGGCAACAGGCGACGTGATCGCCCGCGTTGCTGAAGGCGATAAGGCGGACGTGGACGCTGCGGTCCAGGCCGCGCGACGTGCGTTTGAATCCTCACCCTGGGCGACCCTGAGTCCATCGGAGCGGGGCAAGATCATCTGGCGTATTGGTGAGCTGATCTCGAAGTATCAAGACGAGCTCGCCGAACTGGAGTCACTCGACAACGGCAAGCCGATGACGATCGCCAAAGCTGCCGACGTCCCGCTCGCCGCGGACATTTTTCAATACATGGCGGGCTGGTGCACCAAGATTGAGGGTAAGACGATTCCGCTCTCGGTCCTCTACACGCCCGGCGTGCAATATCACTCGTACACCCGGCCCGAGCCGATCGGTGTCGTCGGGCAGATCATTCCCTGGAATTTTCCGCTGCTCATGGCCGCGTGGAAACTGGCGCCAGCGATCGCCACGGGCTGCACGGTCGTCCTCAAAGTCGCCGAGGAGACTCCGCTCTCGGGACTGCGTTTGGGTGAGATCATGCTGGAGGCCGGGCTGCCCCCGGGAGTAGTGAATATCATCACGGGCTTTGGCGAGACGGCGGGCGCGGCCTTGGCCGGTCATCCGGGGGTGGACAAGGTGGCGTTCACAGGATCGACCGAGGTCGGCAAGCTCATCGTCAAGGCAGCGGCCCGCGACTTGAAGCATGTGTCTCTCGAACTTGGAGGCAAATCCCCGAATATCATTCTTAAGGATGCTGACCTGGATGTTGCGATTCCCGGTGCCGCGAGCGCCATTTTCTTCAACCACGGCCAGTGCTGCTGCGCAGGCTCGCGACTGTACGTGCAAAGGGGCATCTTCGATCAGGTCGTGGAAGGGGTGGCGGCGCACGCGAAAGCGATCAAGCTCGGCCCGGGACTCGACCCCGCGACGGAGATGGGCCCCATGGTCTCCGAGACGCAGCGCAACCGGGTCTGCGGGTATCTGGAGGCGGGCAAGGCGGAAGGCGCTCGGGCGATCGCCGGCGGCAAGGCGCGGGAGGGATCCGGGTACTTCGTCGAGCCGACCGTGTTCGTCGATACCAAGCCCAACATGAAGATCGTCCAGGAGGAAATCTTCGGGCCAGTCGTGACCGTAATGCCCTTCACGGATATGGATGAAGATCTGGTCCGGGCAGCAAATGACAGTATTTACGGGCTCGCTGCCGGTATCTGGACGCGCGACGTCAGTAAGGCGCACACCCTGGCTGCGCAACTCAAAGCGGGCTCCGTTTGGATCAACTGCTATAACATTTTCGATGCGGCACTACCGTTCGGTGGCTATAAGCAGTCCGGTTGGGGGCGTGAAATGGGGGAGGCGGTATTGGACAACTATCTCAGTACCAAGGCAGTGACGATCCGCCTGTAGGTTCACTTCGACAACGCGGGGCAGGGGCTCCTTGTCTAGCTGGAGACGGGTAGACCGTTGACGTTTCCTTTTGCGCGCGCGGCTCAGGGGCTCAGGGATTCGACGTACGTGGCGACCGCGCGCATCTGCTCCGGAGAGAGGTCCTTGATCACCTCGTGCATCACCGGCGCGGCACGCAAATCCCTCTGAATGACGAGCGCCTGCTTTATGAGATAGTCGGCGTGCTGCCCGGCGAGCCGCGGGAAGATATTGTTGCCGAGCGCCTGCGAACCGTGACAGGTCGCGCAGGCCGGAGTGCCCTGCGAAGTGACGCCTTCTTCAAAGATCTGCTTGCCGCGCGCTATAAGCGTTGCATCGCCCGTCTTGGCCCGCGATGGTGCCTGCGCGGCATAGTAGGTGGAGAGGGCCTCGATCGTTGCATCGCTAAGCTGCGATGCCATACCCCACATGTACGTCAGCGCGTCGGGGTCAGCTCTCGTTTGATCGCGAAACGCGTGTAGTTGGGCTTGCAGATATGGGGCGGTCTGCGCGGCAAGATTCGGAAACATCGGCGAGGTGCTGCGGCCGCTGACCCCATGACAGTTGGCACAGGTGGTTTCAGCCAGCTGATGCGCCGAGCGCGCGAGCTCGGAGGAAACGTCGGCGGCTCGCGCAGCGCCGCACGACAGAACGCAGGCCGCGAGAGTGATGCTGAAAAATGCGAGCGTCTTCATAGGCGTTGTCACGCCAGTAGTTGCGTGTCAGGCGTCTTGCGATGCCCCGTTCTTGCACGGGGCATCGCGTCGCCAGGTGGAGGCTCCTTGCCGATTCAGTAGGGATTTTGAACAGTGGTGGTCGTGCTCGTCGTCGCGATGCTGCCAAAGACTCCGTCCGTCTGATTGGCGAATCCAGCGGTGTAGAACAGCGTGGTGAGGGGCTTATCAGAGTCACCGTCACCAAATGCTAGCGACCACAGGCCCGGGATGGCCAGCGCGCCACCATTGACTACCGTTAGCGGGCCCATGGAGGTGCCATCGGGAGAGAAAATATTTATCGTCCCGTCGCCAAAATTCCCGATCAACAGATCCCCTTCAAGGGAGCCGAATCCGGCAGGTGCAACTGCAATCCCCCAGGGAGCATTGAGCGCGCCTGCCGATGCAAAGCGGCTTATGAAGTTACCGTTGAAGTCGAATTTGTCTACGTATCCGAAGCCCGCACCTGTGACTTCGTCATGTAATGCCGTATCCCGCATGGCGTAGGTGACGTACAACTCGCTGCTCAACACCGCGATGCCGAACGGCACAAAGCCGGTTGGGATGTTCGGATCAATAAACCTTCCCTGCATACCGGCGGGTTTGCTGAAATGGGTATCGAATACGTCTATTTTGTTGTTATGCAAGTCGGTCGCGTAGAGGAAACTCGCGCCATTTACAGTGCCCAGCGCCAGGCCCTTGTACACGGCGTGATTGGCGCCGTTGACCAACCCGTCGTCGTATGCCGTGACTGCGGTTGCGCCGCTGTCAACTGCCCAGGCGGCAATGGTTCCGCCCTCGCCGTCAAAGATGAACATCGCCGTCTCTTGACCTTTGCTCGTATCAATGAGGAAGCCGCTATTGCCGTTGTAGACCTCGCCGTTGGGATTGGCGGGCACACCGCCTGCGGAGGCGGGGATGGCGATTCCGACGTCGTTTGAGCCTGTGACTGCCTTCGTCTGAATTGCGCCGGTGCCACTATAAAGGGTAGTTAGGTTGCTGTTGTTGTCTGCGATCCAGAATGGCAAGCCGGGCGCAGTTGCTAAGCCCCAGGGATTCGACAGGTTGGCGTCAATTGTGGTCGCCGTCGCGACGACCCCGACGTTATTCGACACCAAGGCGGTATCGGTGAATCCGGTCGGCGTTTGCTGAGCCATCTGACTGCTGCTGCTGCTGCCGCCCCCACCGCCACACGCGGCGAGCGAGAGGGCGCAAACACCAACGGCAAACGAAGTTGGCACGCGAGCTGTAATAATACGATGCGATTTCATGGATGATCTCTAGTGACGTTGAAAAATGATTTGCGGAGTTAGTACCGGGATATGGAAAAATGGTTTAACGCGCTGCAGAGATTATTTGGCGGCAGAAGCCGACATCTGCTGATACGCTTCAGGAGTCAACGCCGGCATCTTTTGAACGAAGGCGACGAGATCCCAGATCGCTGCATCATCGAGGCTCTTGCCCCACGCGGGCATCGCGCTCATCTTGATGCCATGTTTGATCGTCCAGAAGGCTCTCTGGGCATCATCGGTGTCTTGTTGCGCGAGATTTGGCGGATGCGGGTAGAGGCCGGGGCGAATGTCGGACTTTGTCACCCCAGGCGCCAGATGACAGCCGACGCACAGCGCCGCGTAGTGTTCAGCACCTTGCGCAACTCTCTTAGGGTCCTCAAGATTCGGAACGGCAATCGTGCGGGCGCGCACCGCGATGGAGCGCTCCCGCAGTTGCTCGATAATTGCCAGCACGATCTTCGTGTGATGATCGTCGGCGGCGATGTTGTAAATTCCCGAGCCAATGAACATGGCGGCGCCGACCGCCAGCACCGCGAGGGTGCCGGCAACGACAATGCCCGCTTTCGCTATGCCGATCATGGGAATTATTCAACGACAATCGTGCCGACCATGCGCGGATGAATCGAGCAGGTGAAACGATACGTTCCGGGCTTATCAAATTTGAAGGTGAAGCTCTCGTTCGTATCCATGGCGCCCGAGCGGAACATTCCTGTGTCGCTGACTACCGTGTGCGGTTCGTCGTCCATGTTGGTCCAGGTCACGGTCACCCCGGCCTTGACCGTTAGTGAATTCGGCGCAAACATAAAATCCTTGACCACAATCCGCGGGGGGTCCTGGGTTGCTGCGGTCGAGGAGCTGAAGGTCGCGACCGCGCACAGCAGCGTTACGCTGACAGCCAGCAACGATCGATATCGGCCCAGAGTCATGCGAGGAGTCTCCTTGTTCAATCTGGCGAGGGCCTGTTAGGCGATTGTCGTGTCGCTGAGTGCCAGCGAATGGGGGTGCTTCACGACCGAGACGCTGGTGATGCCGAGCATCTTGGGCAACTGATCCGCGGGTACCTTGAGGGGGCTGGGGCCTGGGCCGTCGCCGGCCGTTGGCTGCGGATAGGCCGTCGAGCGCGCCGTGTGAAAGGTTATGTTGCCTTCCACCTTTTGCACGATCTGATGTATGTGACCGTTCAACACGGTGACCGAACCGAATCGGCGCAAATGGGTCATGAGCTGGTCCGCATCACCGGTACCCCAGCCCCACGGCTCATAGATGCTCCACAGCGGCATGTGGGCAAAGACCACGACGGGCGTGCTCGCCGAGCGTCCCTTCAGGTCGGCCGCCAGCCAGGCGAGCTGCTCGGGACCCAACGTGCCAAGGCCGCCGGGCTTGAACTGCAAGACATTGATGAGCGCGACGAAGTGCACTCCGGCGTGATCAAAGCTGTAATAACCCTTGTTGTCAGAAGCTTTGCCGAAGCGATTGAAGTATTCCGTGACGGTTGGATCGGTGGTGTCATGCTCGCCCGGCACCGTGTGCATCTCCGTCGTGCGTAGGCGGGAGAACATCTGCTGCGCGAGGTCAAACTCAGCGGGCTTTGACAGATGAGTGATATCGCCCGTGTGGATGATGAGTGCAGGCTGCTCGGTCATCCCGTTCACGAGATCGATGCTCTGCGTGAGGGTCCCGTTAACGTCGGGATTTGCGTCCTTGTTGAATCCGATGTGAGTGTCGCTGATCTGTACGAACAGCGGTTTTCCTAATTTAGCGCCGCCCCATTTGTAGTCGCCCGCCATGGCGAGATCGACCGGCGTAAAGACGCCGCCCGCTAAGACGAAAAGGGTGCCGGCCCCGCCATAGGCCATGCATTTCAGCGCACTGCGGCGCGATTGGAGCAATTTATCATCCGACATGGCCGTCTCCTTGATGGGGGTTCAGGAGAGGGGACTGCGGATCAGAGGGTTTTATTCCCGGATCTTGTTCTGCGTCCGATTCTCGGCCGTCGCCGACGCTCAGATCCCACAACAACCGCGCCGGCCCGAAAACTTGTTCCAGGCCGTATCGAAGACGGCGCAATTACAGGTCGCGCGCCCTCCAGAAGACGAGGCGATCAACGTCACGGGTCGTGTTCTCGGCACCGCACGTCAACTGGTGGCCCCGCTGAGCACATTGATGAGGTTCTGGCTTGGGAGACGCTCGAACTGATCATTAATGCCCCGGGCAGTCTGCGCGCGTGCCCACGTGGGTTTTCTCTGACGGACGAGCCTCGTGCGTCGCTCTATCTACGTTGACTCATTTTGCGCGGAAGCAGCTGGGTGAATGATCATTCACCATTCCAACGGCTTGCATGAAGGCGTAGCAAATTGTGGGCCCGACAAATCGGAAGCCTCGCTTTTTTAGCTCACTGCTCATGAGTTCACTGATCGTGACCGCATTTTTCCTCTTTGCCCCGATCAAAGGATCCCCGGACACGAACTGCCAAATATATTCATCAAAACTTCCGAACTCGCTTTGAACTTCGAGGAACGCCTTTGCGTTGTCAACCACAGCATTGATTTTGAGGCGATTTCGTACGATGCCCTCGTTTCTTAGTAGAGAAGCCTTTTTTGCAGCGGTGTATTTGCGGATCGCTCTGGCATTGAAGCCATCAAAGGCCATGCGGTAATTAGCGCGTTTTTTCAGAATCGTGAGCCAGCTCAAGCCTGCTTGCGCGCCTTCAAGATTTAGCATCTCAAAAAGAAGGCGGTCATCATGTACCGGCACACCCCATTCTTTGTCGTGGTAGGGGATAAGAAGCTCGTGAGACTCTGCCCATTTGCATCTGACTTTCGTCATGGCAATTCCCGCGACTAGCGCCTGAAAACCGTATTCCTTTAAATTGAGTTTTCCCGCATTTCACGAAATGCTTGTTCACTCTCCATCGGTAGAGGTGTGCCACGCCGATGACATTGCGTTTGACGCTTGGCTGGGAAACCAATTAGAGAGAGCAGGGCACCCAAAGAGTAGAGAGGATAAGAATCGGGAGACAAGCTCCCGCTTCACGGGGAGCGTTCCGGCCACGCGAAACCCATATTTCGATTATGGCCGCTGCTCCAACTTGAGAAACGTTCCTTTCTGCAGCTCGTTGAACGCTTCGCGCAGTTGCTCCTGGGTATTCATCACGATCGGCCCGTACCACGCGACCGGCTCCTGAAGAGGCTTACCGGAGACGAGGAGGAAGCGTATTCCGTCGGCTCCAGCCTGCACAACGACCTCGTCGCCGCTGTCGAAGAGCACAAGTGAGCGATCGCCAGCTTCTTTCGGAGGTGCGGTGTCGAGCCAACCGACCGATTCGGTCGGTGCGGCAAGCGGACCAGAGGCGTTGTCGAACTTCCCCGAGCCCGCAAAGACGTACGCAAACGCGTGGCGCGTCATCTCGACTGGCAGCGTCTTTCGTCTGCCGGGAGGTACTGATACGTCAATGTAGACTGGGTCGGCCGCGATGCCAACAATCGGGCCCTTCTTTCCCCAGAAAGTGCCGCAGACGACGCGAGCACGGGTCCCATCGTCGTCGGTGATTTCCGGAATTTCCACCGCTTTTACCTCCTGGTAACGCGGCTTCGTCATTTTGAGCGACGCGGGGAGGTTTGCCCATAACTGGAAGCCATGCATCCGTCCCTCCGGGTCACCTTTGGGCATTTCCTGATGAATGATCCCGGAACCGGCGGTCATCCACTGGATGTCGCCGGCTGCGATGGCCCCGCGGTTGCCGATGCTGTCGCCGTGCTCGACGGTTCCGGCGAGAACATAGGTGATCGTCTCAATGCCGCGATGGGGATGCCATGGAAAGCCCGCTAAGTAATCCTCCGCAACGTCATTGCGAAAATCGTCAAGCAGGAGAAATGGGTCAAAATCGGCTGTGTTGTGAAAGCCGAATGCGCGGCGCAAGTGAACACCAGCACCTTCAATCGTTGGCTGTGAGGTGATGAGTCGCTTGATTGGGCGGATCGACACAAGAGGCTCCAGCGTGCCGGAGTTCCAATTTAAACTCTACCTAGCGAACCTTTGGATGTCGACCGTCGGCTGTAGCCATGCAAGTTTGCGCGCAGCAGACTGCGCCCAAGGACGAACTCGTCGCCCAACGTTGACGGATTGATCTTGGGCCGTAGACCCGCGCGGCTAGATTTTGCCAGTAGGCTTTTTCGTACGCTGGCTGGTGATGCCGCTGAGACCGAACCCAATCCCAAGCGGCCCGGACGCCGGGCGTCCCAACCGCGCCGGCTCGGGTGCCGTCGCGATTCGACGAATCGTCCGCAACATCCGTCGGCTTTTCATCGTTGATCCTAGGCCCGTGCACGCCGCTGCTGACTTCGGTGGACGGGCCTTTTTCTTGGATCCATTTGGGACCAATTGAACGACCCGCGGACGGGCGGTAAAAATAAAAGGAATTACGCTTTGCCGCGCCCGCCTTTCAGCACGTCCGGCGCGAAGCGGCGACGGCTCTAATCATCGAGACGACACGGCCAGATGCCTGCATCGGCGCGCCTGCGGACGGTGGCTTCGGAAACGCCGCGCGCTTGTGCCACATTGGCGGTGCCGAAGTCCTGCGGCGTTGTCTGCTGTTTGTTCACGATACCTGACACTCCTATAGTTGACGGCCTACAATCAATTCTATCAAAACACTCAAATCACTCATTCACGCCCGCCACCTTTGACGCCTTTGAAGGGCACAGGGCGGAAGTGATGCGTCTCGTTGGTTACCTTGAGGGATGCAGGGGAAAAGTGGTGTGCTGCACGACGCACTGCAACATGCGTTTGAGCCTGTAATTTGCGGCGTATCGCAAGCAGTTTGCGGTGCTGACCACTATCCCAGAAGTACCTGAGAATGCCCGGGGCCGGAATCGAACCGGCATGGGGTTTCCCCCAAGGGATTTTCGTACTCGCTACAGCTTTCGCTGCTGCACGCATGCGTGCATTTGGAGTCTGGACTTTACCTTTGCCCTGTCGCCGCGCGCGATTTAGGCAGGAGCCGTCAAGTCTCTACACTTTCCGCGCCACTCAAGCGGCTCGGCTTAGCTCGGGGTTGCAGTCACCTTCGCGTGGACTGGTTCTCCGAATTTGACTCCATTCACACCAGACGTTTCCGAACTGGGTGCTCAATTGACTTAAGTCCCTTGCGTCTACCAATTTCGCCACCCGGGCGGGAAGCGCCACCCGCGATTCTACAGAAGAACGTTGCCATGACGCAGGCTGAAGACACTTTAGCCGATGGCGCTAAGCGGCTGAATTTGCGAGACTCCGCGAACCATTGCGACCGGTGGGGGCCATGTTCCGCGCAAGCATTCAGGCCGAGCGCCTGCAACTGTGGCGAGGCGAGCGCCACGTCCTCGACGGCATTGACCTCGCAATCGACGCGGGCGAGATGTTGCACGTGACTGGATCGAATGGCAGTGGCAAGACGAGCTTGCTGCGAACCTTGTGCGGCCTGATGCATCTGGAGGACGGGCGCGTGCTGTGGGCGGGGCGCGATGTACAGGAGGACCTGCCGGCCTTTCACGCACGCATGGTTTACCTCGGCCACGAGCCGCCGCTGAAGCCCGATCTCACCGCACGCGAGAATCTGCACTACTGGATTGGCATGCGTCGCCCGCTGCAGCGAAGGGATGTCACGGCGGCCCTCGATCGTGTCGGCGCCGGCGCTTGGAGCGAACAGCCGGTGCGGACTCTCTCGGCCGGGCAAAAAAGGCGCGTGGCGCTGGCCGGAGTCATTCTTTGTGCCGTACCGCTGTGGCTGCTCGATGAGCCCGCCACGAATCTTGATGGTGACGGTCAGCGCCTCGTCGGAAGCCTCATCGACGCGCAGCTGGCATCGGGAGGAGTCGTCATTGCCGCTGTGCATCAGAACCTCGCGGTGAGCGGTCCCGAGCCGCGAAGACTCGAGCTCGCTCTCGCGTGAACACCTCGGCACTGCAAGCGGCGCGACTCATCCTGGCGCGCGATCTACGGCTCGCCGTGCGCAAACGGGGCCAGTTTGTGCAGCCGCTGGCATTCTTCGCCATCATCACGACGCTGTTCCCCTTAGCGATCTCGCCGGAGCTTGCGCGCCTGCGCGAGATCGCCTCCGGAGTGCTCTGGGTTGCGGCGCTCCTCGCCTCGCTGCTGGCGCTCGAGTTTCTGTTTCGCGACGACGCCCACGACGGTACGCTCGAACAATATGCATTGTCCGGCCAGTCGCTCACCTGGCTCGTGTTCGCCAAGACCACGGCGCATTGGCTCTTGACCGGCGTGCCACTGGCGCTGATGGCACCGCTGGCGGGCGTCTCGTTGGGTGTCCCGTACGCGGCGCTGCCAGGGATCATCGTGCCCATCGCGCTCGGTACGCTGGTATTAAGTCTGATTGGCGCGATTGGCGCCGCGCTCACCCTCGGAGTCCGAAGAAGCGGGGTGCTGCTCACGCTTTTGACGCTGCCGCTCGCGCTGCCGGCGCTCATCTTCGGGGCGCAGGCCACGGATTTGGCGATCCACGGCGCAAATTTTGCCGCGCCGCTCTATCTTCTGAGTGCCATGGCCGTGCTGGGCGTGACCCTGGCGCCTCTCGCCGCCGCGGCGGCGGTGCGCATCAGTTTGGAGTAGCGAGGATCAATGGTCTGGACGTGGTTTCATCGGCTCGCCTCACCCCCCCATGTGTATGCATTGGCGGCGCGGTTGACGCCGTGGTTTGGATGGGCCGCGGCGATCGTCATTCTTGCCGGTCTCTACGGGGGTCTCGTGCTCGCCCCGCCGGACTACCAGCAGGGCGATGATTTTCGGATCATCTACGTGCACGCGCCCAGTGCCTGGATGTCGCTCATGGTCTATGTGACCATGGCGAGCGCCGCGGCCGTCGGACTCGTCTGGCGCATGAAGGTCGCGCACGCGGTTGCGGCGAGCTGCGCTACGATTGGTGCATCGTTCACTTTTGCCGCACTGGCGACGGGCTCGCTCTGGGGCCGGAAGATGTGGGGGACCTACTGGGAGTGGGATCCGCGTCTGGTGTCCGAACTCGTCCTGCTTTTTTTGTTTCTGGGCTATATGGCGCTGCGTTCCGCGATCGATGATTTGCAGCGCGCGGATCGCGCGAGCGCACTGTTGGCCGTGGTGGGAGTGGTGAACGTCCCGATCATTCATTATTCCGTCGTCTGGTGGAACTCTCTGCACCAGGCGCCGTCTGTGATGAAGCTGGGCAAACCCGAAATGCCCGCCGCGATGCTCGTGCCGTTGCTGACCATGCTGGCGGGCTTTACGGTCTTTTTTGTCTACCTGCTCCTCGTGCGCCTGCGTGGCGAGATCCTCAAGCGCGAGCGCACGGCGAGCTGGATACGCGAGGCTTTGGCCGGATGAGTGAGTTTCTGCACATGGGCGGCTACGCGGCCTTCGTCTGGCCGTCCTACGCGCTCACCCTGGCCGTCGTGCTCTGCAATGTCATCTGGGCACGGCGCTCATTGGCGCGGGCATGCGAAGAGGCGCGCCGCCGCATGCTGGCGCGGAGTGCACCGTGACCCCGCGCCAGCGCCGCTTGAGCCTGGTGCTCGGAATTGTCGCCGGAGTCGGCATCGCCGGAGGACTCACATTGCGGGCGCTGCGCGCAAATGTGATGTTTTTCTTCGACCCCTCGCAGGTGGCCTCGGGCGAGGCGCCGCGGGGCGAGCGCTTTCGCCTGGGTGGCATGGTCGAGAAGGGCAGTGTGCACCGCGCGCCAGGCAGCCTCGAAGTCGACTTCGTCGTGACGGATTTCCGCCATGAGCTGCCGGTGCGCTATACGGGGGTACTGCCGGATCTGTTCCGCGAGGGGCAGGGGGTGGTAGCCCACGGCCGCGTCGGCGCCAACGGCGTGTTCGTTGCGGACGAGGTGCTCGCCAAGCACGACGAGAAATACATGCCGCCGGAGGTCGCGCGCGCGCTGAAGAAAGAGGCGGCCGCCGCAGGCGGTAGCGCGCGGACGGGCTCCTGATGCTGCCGGAGCTCGGGCACTTTGCGTTGATTCTGGCGCTGCTGTTGGCCGGGCTGCAGGCCTTCTTTGGCATCGCCGGCGCCCACCTGCGGCGCGATCGCTGGCTCGCAGCGGTGGCGCCCGCCGTCGCCGGACAATTTGTCATGGTGGCCACCGCCGTCGCCTGCCTCGTGACGGCGTTCGTCTCGCACGACTTCTCCGTGCGCTATGTCGCGGAGAACTCAAACTCCGCTCTGCCGCTTTTCTATCGCGTCACCGCGTTGTGGGGCGCGCATGAGGGATCGCTGCTGCTGTGGATATTTCTGCTCGCCGGCTGGACGCTGGCGGTGGCCGCGGGCACCGCGCGCCTGCCGGCACGCTTTAGCGCGCGGGTGCTCGGTGTGCTCGGTGTCGTGAGCTTCGGGTTTCTTCTCTTTACGCTCGCCACCTCAAATCCATTTCTGCGCTTGATCCCGGCGGCACCGGATGGCCGCGACCTGAATCCGATACTGCAGGACCCGGCGCTCGCCATTCATCCGCCGATTCTGTACACCGGCTACGTGGGCTTTGCGGTCGCCTTTGCGTTCGCGTGTGCAGCCATGCTCGAAGGACGGCTCGATCAGGCGTGGGCGCGTTGGACTCGGCCGTGGACGACATCGGCCTGGGCATTCCTCACCGTGGGTATTGCGCTCGGCAGCTGGTGGGCCTATTACGAACTCGGCTGGGGCGGGTTCTGGTTCTGGGACCCGGTGGAGAACGCCTCCTTCATGCCGTGGCTGGTGGGCACGGCACTGGTGCATTCCCTCGCCGTGACGGACAAGCGCGGGCTCTTCAAGAGCTGGACTCTGTTGCTGGCGATTCTCACCTTTTCACTGAGCCTCCTCGGCACCTTCCTGGTGCGCTCCGGGGTCCTCGTGTCCGTGCATTCCTTCGCCGCAGATCCCATGCGTGGGATTTTCATTTTGGCTTTTCTCGTCGTCATGATCGGCGGATCACTGGCACTGTATGCGTGGCGCGCGCCGCTGCTGCGCTCCTCGGCGGGCTTTGAGCTCGGTGCACGTGAATCGTTTTTGTTGTTCAACAATATCCTGCTCGTGATCGCCGCGGCGATCGTGTTCGGCGGCACGATGGCGCCTTTGATTGCCGATGCGCTCGGCCTGCCGACGCTATCGGTGGGTACGCCGTACTTTAATCCCACGTTTCTGATGCCGGTGCTGCCGCTGCTGGCGCTGCTACCCGTCGGACTGCATGCGAAGTGGAAGAAGGGCCGGCTGCGCGAGAGCGAGCGTGCCATCGGGGTCACGCTGGCGGTGGCTCTGGTGCTATCGCTCGCCGTGTCCTTTGGCGTATTTGCCCAGGCGAAGGTCTTGACGCTCGTCGGACTGACGCTGGGTCCGTGGATCATTCTCTCCTCGCTCCTCGATCCCCTCGACCGCTGGCGGCGCAAGCTCAGCGTGCCGCGCGCCGTGCTGGGCATGGCGATCGCGCACATCGGCGTCGGCTTATTCGTGATCGGCATTACCGTGGTGCAGTCATTCACCGAGGAGCATGACGTGGCCCTCGCTCGCGGCGAGGCCGCATCCGTCGGCGGCTACGAATTTCGCTTCGGCGGCGTGGCCCAGATGGAGGGGCCGAACTACGACGGCGTCCGCGGCAGTGTCGTCGTGACGCGCCACGCCACGGCGCTCGGCACGCTCTATCCCGAGAAGCGCCGCTACTGGGTGCAGGGCACGGTGACCACCGAGGCCGCCATCCAGATGAATCGCGCCACCAATCTCCTGATCGCGCTCGGCGATGATCTCGGCGCGGGCCGCTGGAGTGTGCGCATCCAAGTGCGCCCTCTCATCAGCCTCGTGTGGCTCGCGGCACTCGTCATGGCGATCGGCGGCGCGGTGGCCGGCAGCGACCGGAGATACCACCTCGCCGCGCGCAGCGCCGCAGCCGCGGCGGCCGAGGGTGCGAAGGAAGCCGCCGGTTGAATCGCTTCGCGCTGCCGCTCGCGCTCTTTGCGCTGCTGGTGGTCGTGCTCGCCATCAGCATCCGGCATTCGCCGGACAAGAGCCTCATCGTCTCGCCGCTTGTGGGGCGCGCAGCACCCGGGTTCGCCCTGCCCAGTCTCACCGACGCGCAGCACCGGGTGAGATCTGAGGACCTCAGAGGCCGCTGGTACCTCCTCAACGTCTGGGGAACCTGGTGCGTGGAATGCCGCGCCGAGCACGCGATGCTGGTTGATGTCGCACATTCAGGCGTCATTCCCATCATCGGACTGGACTGGAAGGACGAAGATGACCGCGCCCTCGAATGGCTCGCACAGCTCGGTAATCCCTACCAGGCGGTCGCCCTCGACCACGATGGACGTACCGCAATCGATTGGGGCGTGTACGGCGCGCCCGAGACCTTTCTCGTGAATGCGCAGGGCGTCGTCGTCTACAAGCTCGTGGGCCCGCTGACGCGCGAGTCCTGGACGCGGGAGTTTCTGCCGCGGCTGCCGCGACCCGCGGGCGTGGGATTCTGATGCGCCGGGCGGCGCTGTGGATCGCAATCGCGTTCGCGATGGGCGGCGTGACGCTCGCCTACGGCATCGATCCGACTTTCATTGACGATCCGGCACTCGAGGCGCGTTATCTTGAGCTCACGCATGAGTTGCGCTGCATGCAGTGCCAGAACGAGTCTATTGCAGACTCTCCCGTGGGCCTCGCGTCGGACCTGCGCCGCGAGGTGCGCACCATGGTGCTCGCGGGCAAGACGGATGAAGACGTGCGCAACTACATGGTATCGCGCTATGGCGAGTTCATCCTGTTTCGGCCGCGCTTCTCCGCGCGCAACGCGTGGCTGTGGCTCGCGCCGCCGCTCTTTCTTCTTATTGGCCTCATCGTCGCCGTACGCGTCGTGCGGCAGCGGGGTAAGCTCGCAGGCTCCGACCCTGACGTCCTGAATGACGACGGGCTCGCCTGATGGCGGCATTCATCCTGCTCGCCATCGTGCTCGCCGTCGCTGCCGCTGCGCTCATTGTCGTGCCGCTCATCAAAGGCGGTGCGGATCCGCGTCCACCGGCGCCGAAGGCGGCGCTGGGCGCCGCCCTCGTGATTCTCATCGGCGCCGCAGCCTGCTATGTGACGTGGAGCAACTGGTCGTGGAGCGAGACGGCCGGCGCTAATCTGCCGCAGAACATGGTGGCACGGCTCGCGCGACGGCTCGAGCAACATCCGGACGACGTGCAGGGCTGGTTGATGCTGGGTCACTCGTACGTGGTGCTGCAGCAGCTGCCCCTCGCCGTGCGCGCCTACGAGCGGGCGGATCGGCTCGCGGGCGGGAAAAACGTCGACGCCCTGGTCGGCCTCGCGGAAGCTCTCGCGCTGGGCGATCCGGCCGAGCTCGATGGGCGGGCGGGGCGGCTCATCGAGCGCGCCATCATCTTGGAGCCCCATTCCGGCAAGGCCCTTTTCTACGGCGCTGCGTCCGCTGTGCGTCGCGGCGCGCTGCCGCTCGCCCGCGCGCGCTTCGAACAGCTGCTCGCGCTGGATCCGCCGGCGAACGTGCGGCCGATCCTCGAGCAGGAGATCGCGTCCATCGATCACGAGCTGGCCTCGCAAGCCGCGCCGTCGAGCGCGGCGACACCCGGAACCTCGTCGACTGCACCGGCCGCTACCGATGCCGCGCACGTGAGCCTCAATGTGGTGCTGACGCCCGCAATCGGTGCGCGCGGCCGGGACGTCGACCCGCTTTTTGTCATCGTGCGCGATCCGCGCCGACCCGGGCCGCCGCTGGCGGTCAAGCGCCTCGAGGGCCGCTTTCCGCAGCGAGTCGAGCTGACACCGGCCGATGCCATGCTCACCGAGCGGCGCTTCGCCGCGGGTGACACCGTGCAGGTGATCGCCCGAATTGCGCGCTCGGGTCAGGCGACGGGCGCACCCGGCGATCCGTACGGAGAGATTTCCTATGTCGTCGGGCGGGACGGTCTCGCCAACCTCGTGATCGATCGTGTCACGCCCTAACGCCGCTTCCGCAGCTCATTTTCCGCTCGCCTTGCAGTGCGGCATAGGTCTTGCTGTAGGGGACCCGACTGTAGGATTTGTTGACGGGCCCCTTGGGCAAGCGCAACGTGTAGCACGCTGAGGAGAGATCACATGACGCAAGAACGGACGCAGGACGGGCGAACTTCCAATCGCGGGTTCGCATCGATGAAACAGGAGCGGCAACGGCAGATCGCCAGCATGGGCGGCCGGGCCGTGCCCGACGAGAAGCGCAGCTTTTCGCAAAATCGCAGGCTCGCAGCCGAGGCCGGCCGCAAGGGTGGCCAAAGCGTTCCGGGTGCAAAGCGCAGCTTCTCGCAGAATCGTGAGCTCGCGGCGCAGGCGGGTCGCAAGGGCGGGCAGAGCGTTCCGGATGAGAAGCGCAGCTTCTCGCAGAACCCGAGTCTTGCTGCCGAAGCGGGACGTAAAGGCGGCCAGGCCAGCCACCACGGCGCGATGGATGTGGACGCAGCGACGCTGGTCCGCAGCAAGTCGTAGTTGCAAAGATTGCACTGTCCTTGCAGAAATTGCAGCGTTCAAGGCTGAGACACTTCTGGTTTAGCGCGAGCGTAAGCATAGCTTTGGTGGCCCCGGCCAGCCTGCTGTGCGCCTAGGGGCGCGGTCGACGGCAGGGCTTGCCGCAGCCTTCCCGGCCGCTGCGCTCGCAGCGGCCGGCACCACCCCCGACTCCTCCGATTTCCTCCTGCTCGTACAGGTCGCGGTCCTCATCCTCGTCGGGCGCCTGCTGGGCGAAATCATGCAGCGATTCGGGCAGCCGGCGGTCATCGGGCAGCTGCTGGGCGGTGTCCTTCTCGGACCGTCCTTCCTCGGTCTCGTATGGCCTGCCGCGCAACACGCGCTGTTCCCCCCCAATGCGCATCAGATGAGCATGATCAATGCGATCGCGCAGCTGGGCATTCTCATGCTCCTGTTGCTGGCGGGAATGGAGACTGATTTCAGTCTCATCAAGCGCATCCGGCGTGCGGCGCTGTCCACATCCGTGAGCGGCATCGCGCTGCCCTTTGTCTGCGGCTTCATGCTGGGCGAGTCGCTGCCGTCCGCGCTCCTGCCGCAACCGCAGTACCGCCTGATCACGGCGCTCTTCCTGGGCACGGCCCTTTCCATCTCCTCCGTGAAGGTGGTCGCCGTGGTCGTGCGCGAGATGAATTTCGCGCGCCGCAATCTGGGGCAGATCATTCTCGCCACCGCCATCATTGATGACACGGTCGGTTGGATCATCATCGCCGTGACGCTGAGCCTCGCGGCCCGCGGCCGGGTGGATTTGAATTCCGTCGGCGCCAGCGTCCTCGGCACAATGCTGTTTCTCGTCGTGAGCTTCACACTCGGGCGGCGCGCGGTCTTTGCCCTGATCCGCTGGACGAACGATCACTTCGTCAGCGATGCCGCGGTCGTGACTTTGATTCTGCTGCTCATGGCGTTCATGGCGATTACGACGCAGCTCATTGGCGTGCATACGGTCCTCGGTGCCTTCGTCGCCGGCATACTGATCGGGGAGTCGCCCATCCTGACACGCGAAATCGGTGTGCAGCTGGGCGGCCTCACGAGCGCGCTCTTCATGCCGGTGTTTTTCGGAATGGCGGGATTGACGGCTGACCTCACGATCTTGCGCCATCCGGATTTCCTGCTGCTGGCAGGGGGGCTCATTCTGATCGCGAGCGTCGGCAAATTCTCCGGCGCCTTTGCGGGCGCCTACTGGGGTGGCCTCACGCGGCGCGAAGCGCTCGCGCTCGGCTGCGCGATGAATGCGCGCGGCGCGACCGAGGTCATCGTCGCCTCCATCGGTCTGTCGATGGGCGTGCTCACGCAGAATCTCTATACCCTGATCGTCACCATGGCGATGATCACGACCATGATCATGCCGCCGACGCTGCGCTGGACATTGAACCGCGTGCCGCTGTCGTCCGCGGAGAAAGAACGTCTGGAGAAGGAGGAGTTCGAGAGCCGCGGATTTGTCCCCGGGCTCGAGCGGCTCCTGGTCGCGGTCGACGACAGCGTCACGGGCACGTTCGCGGCGCGGCTCGCAGGGCTCATCGCCGGCACGCGCGGCATGCCTGTGACCATGCTGCAGGAGGATCTCGAGTTCTCGACGCGGCGCGCGGAACAGGTTCTGAAGGGCGCCGCCGCCGCCGGACGGCCCTCTGCCCGCGGTACGGCAGAGCCGCGGCCGCCCGCCGTCGATGTCACGACGCGTTCACAAAAAGCGCTCTCGGCCGAGGCCGTCGCGCACGAGGCGAGTCGCGGCTACGACCTCCTCATGATTGGCAGGGATCCGGTGCGCGGCGCCGCGGGCGGATTCGACGATGAGGTCTCGCGCATCGCGGCCGCTTTCGAAGGCCCAGTCGCAGTGGCCCTCGCTCTGGGCGTGCATGCGCACGATGCGTCGTGCGCGAACCTGAATGTTCTCGCGCCCATCACCGGCAGCGCCGTCTCGCGCCACGGCGCTGAAGTGGCGATCGCGCTCGCGCGCGCAACGCGTCGGCCGCTGACCGTGCTGTATGTCGCCACCCAATCCATGCGCGGCGGGACATTGGCCATACTGGGCGCACGGCGACGCGAGCAGGAGGCGGTGTTGAAGGACATTGTCAAGATCGCGGACCAGTACGACGTGCGCGTGCGCACCGCCGTCAGGGCCCACGCGAGTCCTGCCAAAGCCATTTTCGAGCAGGCGCATCGCGGCAGACACAATCTCATCGTCATGGGCGTGAGCCGGCGACCCGGAGCGACGCTGTCATTCGGCGAGGTCGCCGCGGCGGTCCTGGAGTCGGGCAACCGATCGGTGCTGTTCGTCGCAAGCTGACGCACCTTCGCCGGCGTCCGTATAATCACCCGTCTTGAAGATCGCCCCGACAAACGAGCATCGAGCCGCGCTGCAGGCGCAAGGCCACGGCCATTCGCAGGGCCACGGGCATAATCACACGCATGACCACGCGGCGCCTGCGTCCCTGCAGGGCAGGCTGGCGTTCGCCGTTGCACTGAACTTGGTCTTTGTGGGCGTCGAGCTCGCGTACGGCTTCATCGCCAACTCCGTCGCGCTGATCGCCGATGCCGGCCATAACTTAAGCGACGTCCTCGGGCTGGCGGCGACCCTGGTGGCGGCGATACTCGCCGTGCGTCCCGCGACCGGCAGGTTCACCTACGGCATGCGCCGTGCCTCCGTGCTCGCAGCCTTAGGCAATGCCGTGCTCCTCCTTTTCACGAGCGGCGCGATCGCGTGGGAAGCGGTGCAGCGGTTGCTCGAGCCGCAGGCGGTCGGCGGCGCCATCGTCATGACCGTCGCCGCAGTGGGCATGCTCATCAGCGGCGTCAGCGCCTGGCTTCTCGGCGCCGCCTCGCATGCGCATGATCTGAACATCCGCAGCGCGTTCGTCCACATGGTGGGCGATGCGGTGGTGTCGGCCGGAGTGGTGCTGTCGGGATTTGTTATTTTGCGCACCGGCTGGACCTGGGTCGATCCTGCGGTGAGCCTCGTCGTCGTCACCGTCATTCTGGGCGCGACCTGGGGGCTGCTGCGCGATGCGCTGCATCTGTCGATGGACGCAGTGCCACGACGCATCGATCTGCATGAAGTGCACGCATACCTTGCATCCTGCAGCGGCGTTGCGGAGGTCCATGACCTGCACGTGTGGGGCATGAGCACCAGCGAAGCGGCCCTGACGGTGCACCTGGTCGCACCCACCGTGAGCCCGCACGACGATGTGTTCAGGAACTCGATCGTCGATGAGCTGCGCAATAAGTTCGGCATCCGCCACACGACCCTGCAGGTCGAGTTTGATCGTTGTGAGAGGGCCTGCGGAAGCTGACGGGCGGCCTCATCGCGATGACCTGCGATGAATCGCACGCGCTCGCAGGCGCTTTGCCTCGAGCGCGTTACGCCCTGCGCTCGCTTGCAAACCTTAGGTGCTGGGATTGCGCAGCCATAGCGCCAGCGCCGGCAACAGCTTCTTTTTGAATTCCGAGCGCTCCTCGATGCGCTCTGCGGCTTTTGCGGCCTGATAGCGTGCGCCCTTGGAAGCCTGCGCCTCCGGCAGCGCCAGGAGCCCGCTCGCGACGGCAGGATTCATCGATTCCGCGGCAATCGCCGGCAGCAGATCGCTGCGTCGCCCGGCGGGCAGTTTCGCAAGGATCGGCGCGCGCGCGGCGAGTACCGCCTTCCAGACGAGGTCCGGGTCGCTCGACTGATGAGCGAGCTGGATCAAAAACCGGTTGACGCGGCCATTGGCTATCTCGTCGGTAAGCGCAATGTTGATATTCTGCGCGATGAACGCCGCATTCTGTGCGGCAGCGAGCGCATAGAAATAGCGCAGTTTGTCCTCGGTGCCCGATGCCGCCTTGCCGAGTGCATGCAACTGCTCGAAGGTCGCCTGATCGGCGTAGCGGCCGACGATTTCGATGACGGCAGAGCGCAGATTCGGCGCAAGCGCGCTCGGATCGGCGACGAAGGTGCTAAACCGGCGCCGGCTCTCGGCTATGACACTCGCATCACCGAACTGGCCGAGCGCACTGATCACGGCTGCGCGCAGCAGAGCGGTCTGATTGCTCTCGCCCGGCTGAGCGTCCCAGCCGGTGCGGCTGAAGAGCGGGCGCAGAAGCTGCAAGGCGTAGCGGCGAAACGCCGCTTGCAGCGCAGACCGGCGCGTCAACGCGTCGATCTCATAAAGTCGTGCAATCACATCGCTCCAGACGACGAGCGTGGATTCATCTCGGAGCTTGCGGGTCAGGCCCAAGTACTCCGCGACGTGAGCGCGACCGGCGACGGTGAGCGCCCACTCATCGGCGAGGAGATTGACGCGGTCAGCCGGGGCTAGCGTTGCGAATGCGGCCGTCAGCGCCTGCAACGCGGCGGCGTCGTACTCGACGCGGTAGTAGCCCGCGTCGCCGAGATTGGCCTTGACGGGTTTGCCGCAACCGTCAAAGCGGGCCGTCGTCGCGTTGCCACTGGCCAGAAGCGTCGTGGACGCGTGCGCGTCGCCGATGACGCCGATCTCGACCGGCACATTCCAGGTGAGAGGGGCCGCCCTCGGGTCGTGAATCGTGAAGCGCTCCTGATGCAGCGTCGCGACCGTGGCGCCGCTCTGACACGCGACCGCGACGCGGATGAGAGGCACTCCGGGTTGTTCAGTGAACCGCGCCGCGATGTCGGCGACGGGTTTTCCGGAGGCCGCGCCGAGTTCGGCCCACAGGTCCGCCGTCGTGGCGTTCGAATAGGCATGCGCTTTCATGTAGCGGCGCATGCCCTCGCGAAACGTATCCTCGCCGAGATACGCCTCGAGCATGCGCAGGAAGGCTTCGCCTTTGTTGTAGCTGATGGCGTCGAAGGCGGTTGCGATCTCGCTCTCGTCGGCGATCGGCATCTGGATCGGATGCGTGGTGGAGCGCGCATCCGCGCTCATGGCACCTTCCTTGGACGCGTGCTCGCGCAACAAGATGAGCCAGTCGGGATTCAGCGCATCGGTGGCCTTTGCGCCCATCCAGGAGGCAAAGCCTTCGTTCAGCCACAGATCGTTCCACCACGCCATGGTGACGAGATCCCCAGACCACTGATGCGCCATCTCGTGCGCCACCACTGCAAAAATGGCCTGGCGCGTGCTTTCGGAGGACGACGCCGGGTTCATGAGGAGCACGCTGTCAATGTAGGTGATGCCGCCCCAGTTCTCCATCGCGCCACCGCCGTAGTTTCCCGGCACGGCGATGTGATCGAGCTTCGGCAGCGGGTAGCGCAATCCAAAATACTGGTTGTAGTAGGCGAGGAGCCGCACCGCGCCCTGCAGGGCCTCGCGGCCTTGCTCGGCCTTGCCGGCGACGGCCCAGACCCCGATGTCCGTGCCGGTGGAGGCGTCGTGAATGCGCTGCAAGGGGCCGGCGCAGAGCACCAGGAGATAGGTTGACATGCGCGGCGTTCTCATGAACACGGTCTTCTTCAATGTCACGCCCGCGGCATTTTTGCCGGCCGGTTCGGTACTCGCCACCGGCGTGTTCGACACCACGGCGAGATCGGCCGGCAGCTCGACCGACACCTGGAAGGTTGCCTTGAATGCTGGCTCGTCCCAGCCGGGAAACATGCGCCGCGCATCGATCGCTTCAAACTGCGTGACCAGCATGCGCGCGGTGCCGGCGGCGGTGGCGTAGTCGTTGTAATAGAGTCCCGCAGGCGTTGCCGCAATCCGGCCCGAGTAGTCGATGGCCAGCGTGTGTCGGCCTTTGGCGAGCGCCTGCGCAAAACGGAACGTCACGGTCTGCCGCGGCGCGTCGATCGTGATCTGCGCGGACACGCTCTCCTTGCCGCTGAGGGCGGCTTTTCCGATTGTCAGGTCCACGGCATTGACGGTAATGGCGTCGGAGGCTTGGCTCACATCGATGTCGATTTCCTCTCGAGCGGTGAATCTGAGCGCTGCGAGATCCGGCGCAAGGTCCAGACGATAGGCTGCGGGAGTGATGTCCTTGGGCAGCGTGCCGGGCGTTGTCGCAAAACTGAAGGGCGCTTCGGCGCGGCAGACGAGGACGGCGCAACCGAGCAGGCCGAAGAGGAGGCTGCGAGTCACGCGAGCATGCGTGGCGCTGCGCCGATGGCGATGGAAGGTGTGCATCAATTTGCCTTTTGATAGATAGCCTGCGCGGCGCGCGCACCAGCGAGCGAATCCTCAACACCCATGGGCCGCGTACGGTGTAGAAAAGTAGGTCTATAAAGTATTCAACAACAAGTATTTATAATCAAATATTAATGTTAATTCTCATAACAGCTCGGTCGCGTCCACGCCGATCCATTCTATACATCCGACGGCCGCGGCGTCGTGCCTGACCTCGGCCGCACTTCGTAGCCGGGAGCCTCGGGTTCGTCATCCACCAGCTGCGCCGGAAATCCCTCACCCAGCACCCGAATCCCGCAGGCCTCCTCCAGGCGCCGGATGATGTTAGGCGAGAGCTCGCGTGCGCCGTAGCGCCGTGCGCCGTCCTTGAAAATCTCAAGGACGAGGGGCGAGACCTCAACCGGCACATGCAGATTCTGCGCGAGCGTGTCAAAGAGCCCCACGTCCTTGATGACCAGGTCCATGGTGAAACTGATATCGCGGCTGCCGTTCAGGATCACTTGCGACTCGGTTTCATGAACGAATGAGTTGCCCGAGGAAATCCGGATCGCCTCGTAAGTGGTGTTCATATCCATGCCCGCCACCTTGGCGACGGACAGCGCCTCGGCAAGCGCCGCGAGGTGCACGGTGCACAGATAGTTGGTGACGACCTTGAGGATGGACGCCGATCCGAGCGGTCCGGTGTGCAGGATGCGACGCCCGAGGATCGATAGAATCGGCAGCACACGATCGAATGCCGCGCGGCTGCCGCCGGCGAAGATCGCAATGTTCCCGGTCGCGGCGCGATGGCAGCCGCCGGAGACGGGGCAGTCCATGGCCGTCGCGCCGCGCGCTGCGACGAGCGCCCCCAGGCGCCGCACTTCAGCCGCGTCGGTCGTGCTCATCTCAAGCCACACCGTGCCGGCCCGCAAGCCCGCCAGTATGCCGTCCGCCTGCTCCATCACCTGCGCGCACGCGGCGGGCGAGGGCAGACAGGTGATGATGACATCGGCGCTTTCGGCCATTTCCCGGGGCGATCCGGCTCGCGTCGCCCCCTGCTGCACGAAGGCGGCCTCAAGATCCGGGTTCAGGTCCCGCACGCTGAGGCGCATGCCGTGACGCGCGAGACTGCCCGCGAGCTTTGCGCCGACGTTGCCCAAGCCGATGAAGCCGATATTGGGATTGTCGATCCTCTTGCCCGCGTGATTCACAGGGATCTCCTTGCCCATCCGCGGCCCGGCCATGCCGCGTTGGCAGCCGTAGTCGCATACCCGCGTATCCGAGCGGTGAGCCTCATGGCATGATCCGTCGGGGCGTCACGGGCTTTGCGAGCCGCGGGTCGCTGCACCTGCGGCTGCCGCGCCCACGCGTGCAGGCACTCGCGGCCTGGGCTTTAGAAGGGTGACGAACCACGTATGACGGTTAAAGTGGCCGTACTGGAGACGGTGCCGGCGCAAGCGAGCGCGTCGGCATTCCTGCGCTGGTACGTGCTGCTCGCGATGTGCATGGTCTATACCCTAAGCATAGCAGACCGCTATGTCATCTCGACCGTGCTCGAGCCGATCCGGCTCGAGCTGCATCTCACCGACTCGGGCGTTGCCTTTCTCACCGGCGTGTCGCTCGCGCTCTTCTACGTGTCCTTTGGCATCCCGTTATCGCTGCTCGCCGATCGCCTGAACCGCCGCAATCTCATCGCGGTGTCGCTGATCGCGTGGTCCGGCATGACGATGTTGTGCGGCATGGCCGCGAGTTACTGGCAGCTGCTCTCGGCGCGCGTGGGCGTCGGCATCGGCGAGGCCGGCGGCACGCCGGCCGCAAGCTCCATCATTTCCGATTATTTCCCGTGCGGGCGGCGGCCAATGGCGCTGACCGTGTTTTCGCTGGGGGCGCCGATTGGTGCCTGGGTGGGCGCTGATCTGGCGGGCCGCATCGCCGACGCGTACGGCTGGCGCGCCGTGTTCCTGGCGCTTGGCGTGCCCGGGATCATTTTTGGTGCCATGGTGTACCTCACTGTGCGTGAGCCGCGCCGCGGACAGCTCGATGCGGCAGGTTGCGGTGCCAAGGCCTCATTGCTGCAAACGATGCGGTTTCTCTTTCAACAGCGCTCCGCCATGCATCTCATCCTGGCGAGCGCCCTCACGGCGCTGTGGGGCTGGGGCCTCACATGGTGGACGCCGGCCTTTCTCATGCGCAATTACGGGCTCAGCCCCGGCCACGCCGGCAGCATTACCGGACCCATTCACCTCATCGCCGGCACCGGCGCCACCGTATTCACCGGCTGGCTCCTCGGACGTGAGTCGATGACCGATCCGCGGCGCGTCGTGTGGCTGCTCGGCGGCGGCATCGCGCTCGCCACCGTGCCGTCGATCATCATTTTCTCAACCCACTCGCTCGCGCTCGTAAAAGCGATGCTGTGGATCTTCATCCCCTCGATCTACTTCTATATCGGTCCGTGTTTTGGCCTGCTGAATAACTTGGCGCCGCCGCGCATGCGCGCACAGTTCTGCGCGGCAACCCTCCTGGTGGCCAACGTCGGCAATCTCGTCATCGCGCCGCAGTTGATTGGTTTCCTGAGCGACCTCTTTGCGCCGGGCCATATCGCCAATGCCACCTCGCTGCGCTGGGCGCTGCTCTGCCTGGCGCCCACTGGATTCTGGTCGGCGTATCACTACTTCTCCTGTGCGCGCACGTTGCAGGAGGATCAGGAGCGGGCGCTTGCCGCCGCGCGTTGACTTTCCTGGCGCAGCGCGGGGGAGCGCAGTCATTCAGCGCCGGCTGAGGACGCTGCTGGCCGGATTATTGATGCTGGCGAGCGTTCTCGCCTGCACGACCTCGGCGGATGATTCAAAGCTGCGTCTGATCACCTGGGCCGACTACGCGCCGGCGGATGTGATCGCGCTTTTCAAGAAGGAAACCGGGATCCAGGTACTCCTCACCCTGTCCAACAACGAGGAGATGATTTCAAAGCTGCGCGCCACCGGCGGGGCGGGTTACGACCTGGCGCAGCCCTCGCAGGACCGGATCACGGGCGTGCAGAGGGAATTTGGCATCTACAGACCGTTCGACATGAGCCGCGTCAAGGTCGAGCAATTTCGACCCGACATGCTGGCGATCATCCGCAGCAACGCCACGATCGACGGCAAGCTTTACGGACTGCCGTACCTCTGGGGGGCTGAGGGGCTCGTCGTCAACACCAAGCTGGCACAGGTAAACGACTATTCGGACCTGTGTCGAGCGGATCTCAAGGACAAGACCTCGATCCGCTTGCGCCGGCCCACGCTCATGGCATTTGCCTTTGCCACCGGCCATGATCCCTTCGCGCTCTACAGCAATCCCGTCGCCTACGCGGCACTGATGGAAGAGGTCGGCCGAACTCTCTCGGCCTGCAAGGCCAACGTGCGCTTCTTCTTTGACAACAAGGACCAGCTCCTGAACGGCATACGCTCCGGAGAGCTCGTCGCCGCGATGATGTGGGATACGGGTGGCTGGACGCTCAATCGCGAAAACCCGGACATCCAGTTCGTTGTACCGCGATCCGGCGCGCTCGGCTACCTCGATAGCTTCGCGCTGCCGGCCAAGGGCCGTAACGAGGCGGCGGCGTACGCGTGGATCAATTTCACCATGCGGCCGGATGTGGCGGCACGCATCACCCGTAGCGTCGGCAATTGGACCGCCGCGCGCGGCACTGAGGCGCTGGTCGATCCGAGAATGCGCGCCCAGTACAACGCGAGCTTCCCCGGAGGCGCGTTCAAGAATATCAAGTGGTATCCGGCCATTCCGTGGGGCCTCGAGGAGCTCGAGGGGCGCATCCTCGATCGCATCAAGGCCGCCGAGTGAGTCCCCCGGATCTTGCCGTCGACGCGCTGGTGAAGCGCTTTGCCGATCATCGCGCGGTCGCGGAGCTGTCCTTTACGGTTGAGCGCGGCAGCTTTTTTTCCATTCTCGGCCCCTCGGGCTGCGGCAAGACGACACTGTTGCGCATGATCGCGGGCTTCATTGCGCCGGACAGCGGTGCTATCCGCATCGGCGGCCAGAGCATGCAGGGCGTTGCGCCGAATCGACGCCCCGTCAACATGGTCTTCCAGCAGCTGGCACTGTTCCCCATGATGTCCGTGGGCGAGAACGTCGCCTTTGGTCTGGCGCGCCGCGGCGTGGCCCGGCTCGAGCGCGCTCGGCGCGCGGAGGCGATGCTCGAGCGGGTCGGCCTCGCAGGCGCCGCGCACAAGCGCGTCGATGAGCTCTCGGGCGGGCAGCGCCAGCGGGTCGCCATCGCCCGCAGCCTAGTGCTCGAGCCGACGCTGCTGCTTCTCGATGAGCCGCTCGGCGCGCTCGATCTGAAGCTGCGCGAGCACATGAAGATTGAATTGAAACAGCTGCAGGCGGCGTTCGGCACCACCTTCGTCTATATCACGCACGACCAGTCCGAGGCGTTGGTGCTGTCGGATCATGTGGCCGTCATGAACCGCGGACGTTTCGAGCAGCGGGGCACGCCGCAGGAGCTCTACTACGAGCCGGCAACGGCCTTCGTAGCCGGCTTCGTCGGCGCCAATAACCGCATCATCGGTCGTCTGACCGGCATCGACGGCGAGTTCGCGGAGGTCGCGACCGCCGCAGGCTGGCGCGTGCGCGCGCGCAGGCGCGGCGCCCTGTCCGTCGGCGCGGCGGTCGAGGCGTTCGTGCGGCCCGAGATCGCGACCCTCGAGCGCGATGCCGCGCTGCTGCCACACGACCAGGTCCACTATGCGGGGGTTGTGCAGAGCTTGCTCTTTGACGGGGCCAACTCCGCGGTGCTGCTCGGCGAGGAGACGAGCCGTTTCGAATTTCGGGTCGCGCTGCCGCAGACGGGACGGTTTGCGGATCTCAAAGTCGGCGAGCGCGTGTTCTTCAGTTTCGACCCGCGGCGGGCGCTGTGCTTTGCCCCCGGGGATGCCGCACGGGCCTAGCATGGACGACGCGCTCGCTCAGCGGATCTGGCAGCGACGGCTCATGCTGGCGCTGCTGCTCGCGCCGGCGCTGCTCTGGCTATTGCTGCTCATCGTCGTGCCCCATATCGATCTTGCGCTGCTGTCACTGCGCGCGCGCAGCGCGCCACGTCACTACCAGCCGAGTCTGATGCAGTACGCCACATTTTTCAGCGAACCGCTGTACTGGCACATCTTCGTGCGTACCGCGGTACTGTCCACGGTGGCGACGGCCCTGACGCTGGTCATCGCCTTTCCGATCGCTTGGGTGATCACCAAGGTGGCGCAGGGCAGGGCGAGTGCGCTGCTTTTCGTGGTCTGCCTGATCCCGTTCTGGGTGAGCGAGACGGTGCGGGCGCTGGGCTGGCTCATCCTGCTGCGCCAGTCGGGCGTGTTGCCGCTCTTTTTGGTGCGGCTCGGCCTCACCGCGCAGCCGGTCGAGCTGCTGTATCACAATGCCACCATTCTCACCGGGCTGGTGTATACCTCGCTCCTCTTCATGGTCGTGCCGCTCGTCAGCAGCCTCGAGAGCCTCGACAACTCGCTCATCGAGGCGGCCTATGATCTCGGCGCCAGCGGCGCGGCCATCCTGCGCAAGATCGTCATTCCGCATGCCGCGCCCGGGATCACTGCCGGCTGCATCGTCGTCTTCATGCTCACGCTCGGCAACTATCTGACGCCGACACTGCTCGGTGGCAAGAATTCGCAGTGGTTCACCGAACTCATCTACACGCAGTTCATTGTGCGATTCAATTGGGAGCAGGGCGCGGCTTTCGGCTTCCTGTTGCTCGGGCTCTCGACCGCGATGGTTGCGCTCGGTCTGCGCGTGAGCGGCCAGCGCTTCGTCGATGTGATGCGGCGCTCATGATCGCCTCCCTGCCACGCTCGGCTGGGTTGCGCACTGCCACAGGGCTGTACGTCGCCGCCTTCCTGATCTTTTTGTTTTTGCCGCTCACCATCGTCGCGGTCTTCGCCTTCAACGACGCGCCTTATCCGGCGCCGCCGTGGCGCGGCTTTACCCTCGACTGGTTCACGGGCAACGAGACTTCGGGCAGAGTCGGGCTGTTTCATGATGCAGCGCTGCTCGGCAGCATCTGGACCAGCGTCGTGGTCGCATGCTGGGTGACGGCGCTGTCGGTGGCGGTCGGCACGGCCAATGCCTTTCTGATGGAGCGCTACCGCTTCCCGGGCAAGGAGGCGCTGTCGGTGCTCATGCTGACGCCGCTCGTGATTCCCGGCGTCATTCTGGGCATTTCCATCCTGTCGCTGTCGAGCCGCATCGCGGATCTGGTGCTGGCGCTATTCGATGTCGATCTGGATTTTCTGCGGCCCGGTCTGCCCCTGGTGGTGCTCGGTCAGTTCTCCTACATCGCGACCATCGCGACGTTGATGGTCAGTGCGCGGCTGAAACAATTCGACCGCACGCTCGAAGAGGCCGCGCTTAATCTCGGGGCCTCGCACGCTGCAGTACTGCGCACCATCACCTTTCCGTATCTGCGGCCGGCGCTCATAGGGTCGGCGGCCATCTCCTTCCTCATGTCCTTCGAGAATTTCAACACCACGTTGATGCTGGTCGGCGCGGACCCGCCGCTGACCGTTATGATGTACGGGCGCATGCGTGAAGGGGCGACGCCGGTGTTGAACGCCGTCAGCCTGTTTCTCATGCTGGCATCGGCGCTGCTGGCGCTTACCTTGATGCGCGGCAGATCGCGAGTCGCCGCGGCGTCGGCTCCGCCTGCTGCTTAACGCCGCTTGCAAGCCTTAACTGCGCTCACTTAGCGAGGATCGCCCTTCATGAAGCTCACCGACATCGAGACCTTCGTCGTCGGCAATCCGCCGCCGCACAACGGCAGTCGCTACTTCGTGTTCGTCAAATTGATCACCGACGACCGCGTGGAAGGCGTGGGCGAGGCCTACGGCGTGCCGTTCGACCCGCATCTCGTGGCGCGCATGATCGAGGATGTCTTCGAGCGCTACTTAAGCAACCACGACCCACACGACATCGAGTCGATGTGGCGGCGGGTCTACTCTGCCGGCTTTACCCAGCATCCGGATCTGACGCTGATGGGCGTGTTGAGCGCCCTCGAGATGGCCTGCTGGGACATCATCGGCAAGGAGGCGGGCCAGCCCGTATACAATCTCCTGGGCGGCCGGGTGCGCGAGCGGCTGCGCTCCTACACCTATCTCTATGCGCGGGCGGGCGACCGCTCCGACGTCTATCTCGATCCGGATCTCGCGGCGGAACGCGCCGCCGAATACCTCGCCCAGGGTTTCACGGCGCTCAAATTTGACCCGGCGGGACCGTACAGTGCCTTCGACGGTCGCCAGTTGGCGCTCGTCGACCTCGAGCGCTGCGAGCGCTTCATGCGGCAGATGCGCGAGGCCGTGGGCACTCGGGCGGATCTCCTGTTCGGCACCCATGGACAGATGACGGCTGCCGGCGCGATCCGGCTGGCGCGACGGCTCGAGCCCTATGATCCGCTGTGGTTCGAGGAACCTGTGCCACCGGATGCCCCGGAAGAGATGGCGCGAGTCGCGCGCGCCACGCGCATTCCGATTGCCACCGGCGAGCGCCTCACGACCAAGTACGACTTCGCGCGCCTGCTCGATGTCGGCGCCGCGGCGATTCTGCAGATGAATCTCGGCCGCGTGGGCGGGATTCTCGAGGCGAAGAAGATCGCCGGCATGGCGGAGGTGCGCCACGTGCAGATTGCGCCGCACCTCTACTGCGGCCCGGTAGCGGGCGCGGCCAACATTCACCTCGCCACCTGCAGCCCGAATTTCCTCATTCTGGAAGGCATCGAGCGCTGGGACGGATTTCACGCCGACATCCTGAAGAAGCCGGTTCAGTGGCAGGACGGCTTCGTCATCCCGCCGACCGAGCCCGGACTGGGGGTGGAGTTGGATGAGGCCTTCATCAAGGATCACCCCTATACGGATACGCCGCTGCAGCTCGAAATGCTGGGGCGCCCGCTCTGACGGGCGGCGAAGGGCCTGAGAAAGCCTTGCGTGGACGCTTTCGATTACATCATCGTCGGAGCCGGTACGGCCGGCTGCGTGGTTGCCAACCGTCTGTCGGCGAGCGGCCGGCACAAAGTGCTGCTCCTTGAAGCGGGCGGCTCGGATCGGCGCTTCTGGGTACAGCTGCCGATCGGCTATGGGCGCACCTTCAATAATCCGCAGGTCAACTGGATGTACGAGGCCGAGCCTGATCCCGGGCTCGCGGCACGGCGATTGTTCTGGCCACGCGGCAAGGTGCTGGGTGGCTCCGGATCCATCAATGCCATGGTCTACTATCGCGGCCTGCCTGCTGACTTCGATGATTGGCGCGCGCTCGGGAATCCCGGCTGGGGCTTTGACGACGTGCTGCCGGTCTTTCAACGCTTCGAGGAGCGCGGGCAGAGCGCGGCGCCGCGCGGCGCGCCGCTCATCCACATCAGCGACGTGTCGGAAGACGTGCACCCGCTCTGCCAGAAGTTTCTCGACACCTGCCGCGCCCTCGGGTTAGCGGCGCAGGATTTCAATGGCGCGCAGGGCGAGGGCGTCGGCATCTATCAGATCACGACCCAGCGTGGCCGGCGCGCATCGACCGCCGGCAGCTACCTGCACCCGGCCATGTCGCGTGCGAATCTCACCCTGCGCCTGCGCGCGCAGGTGCTGCGCATCCGCTTTGAACAGCGCCGCGCGGTCGGAGTCACCTATCGCCACGGCGAGCGCACGCTGGCGGCGCAGGCCCGGAGGGCGGTGATTCTGTGCGGCGGCGCCATCAACTCGCCGCAGCTTCTGCAGCTCTCCGGCGTCGGCGACGGGGCGGTGCTGGCGCGCCACGGTATTGCAGTGGTCGCCGAGAGCCCCGCCGTCGGCCGCAATCTTCAGGATCACGTGGCGGTTTCGCATTTCTACCGCTCGAGAGTGCCGACGCTCAATGATGTTTTTGTGCCGCTCTCGGGCAAGCTCAAAATTGCCCTGCGTTACCTCGTCAGCCGCCGCGGGCCGCTCGCCATGAGCGTCAATCAGGCGGGCGGCTTCGTCAAAGGCGATGCCGCGCGCTCGCGGCCGAATCTGCAGTTGTACTTCAATCCCGTCAGCTATACGGCGCAGGGCCGGGAGCGGCGGCTTCTTCAGCCTGATCCCTTCTCCGCCTTTATATTGTCGTTCAATGCCTGCCGCCCGACGAGTCGCGGCTACGTCGAGATCCGCTCGGCGAATCCCTTCGAGGCTCCGCTCATTCAGCCGAACTCTCTTTCAACCGACCAGGATGTGGCCGCAGCCATCGCCGGTGCCCGCTTGTTGCGCACGATTGCGGGCACGGCGCCGCTTGTGCAATACGTCGAGTCGGAGATGCTGCCTGGAAGTGACCAGCAATCGGACGCACAGCTGCTGCAGGACTTTCGCGAACGCGCGGGCACTGTATTCCATCCGGTGAGCACCTGCCGTATGGGGCCGGATCCCGCGACGGCAGTGGTCGATGCGACCTTGCGGGTGTACGGCGTCGAAGCTCTGCGGGTCATTGATGCTTCGATATTCCCCACCGTGACCTCCGGCAACACCAACGCGCCGACCATCATGGTCGCCGAAAAGGGCGCGGCTCTGCTTGCTGCAGACGAGGGTAGTTGACCGTTGGCGGCATCAAAAAAGTGCTGGCCACGAACCCGCAGGACGCTGTTTTATTTTCATGGAGCTGCACGCGCGTGTGACGCAAGCGTGCCGATTGTCCAAGCTCGACCCCCTACGTGACTGTCGAGACCGCCGGCTCCCGGAAAGCCCAGAGAGCGCTTGGCGGCCGTCAATCGGAACAGGCCATCCATGCGTCGGGGTGAATCGCCCGCTGCAGATCAGGGGCCCGGATCGCCACCGTTGCCTGAGTGCGAACGAGACCTGCATCGCAACGCGTATTCTTCTTGCTTGTCAGGCGCACCGTGAAAGCTCAATTATGCGACATGCCGGCCGGGCCGAGTCACGCTGAATCCGTATGTTCAGCCATGCGGAGGAACCACGATAGGTGTATCAGGTGGGTCAGGTGGGTCAGGTGGCCACTACAGTAGGGCTTGAGCGGGGCGATCGCTCCAAAGCAGCACCCGGCTGGGCCAACAGGCTTCTGATCGGGCTCGTGATCTACGTCGCCAGCTGTTCGGTCTGGATGCAGGCGGGATTTGGCGGCGAGCGGGTCAGACGTTACGTCGGCCTGCTAGCCCGTTTTCCAGCCTCTCTCATCGCGGTGATCGTCGCAGTGGCGGTCGCGCGCCGTTTGGCGCCAGGCGCGTCGCGGACGGCGTGGTGGTACCTGGCGGTTGCGCTCGGCCTGTACTTTGTAGCCGACACCATTGGCGTGAGTTACTGGCTGCACGGCCGCGATCCCTTCCCGGGAATCGCCGACATTTTCTACGTCGCGTTTTATTTCGCCCTTTTTCCGGCGGTGGCGTTTCTGATCCGGGCAGCGGCCGTGAAAGTACACTGGGCTCAGCTCGCACTCGACGCTGCGATTCTCGTGAGCGGCTTCGGTGCATTCTTTTGGTTCCTGGTCATTCGCCCGGCCGCCTCCGGTACCGAGACCGACGTGATCAAGAATGCGCTGACGCAAATTTATTTGGCGCTCGACTGCATTTTGCTGCTCACGATGGGCGTGCTACTCCTGACGGGTGTTGGCAACCGCGCCGGCCGGCGCGTCTCACTGTTGCTCTTGGTCGGATTTGCGACGATGTTTCTCGGTGACATCCTGTGGTCGATTGCGAAGATCACCGGTCACTATCTGCCGGGCGCTTTTCAGGACGTGCTGTACAGCGCCTGCTACGTGCCGCTGGCAGCGGCTGGGCGTGAGCAGATGCGCGCGAGCCCAGGCGGGGCCGCACTCGTCGGATCGGATTCCCTAGCGCAGTCGCTACCGTACGCGGCGATGCTGACCGCGTTCCTCGTGCTCGTGTACTTCACACGTGGCGACATCGGCGGCCCGGCGACGGTGATGACCATTATCGTCTTCGGTCTCACATTGCTCGTCATGGTGCGCCAGGCGCTGGTGCTGCGTGAGGATGCATTGACCCGCGAGCGGCGCGCAGCCCGAATGGTCGAGGAGCGTTATGCTTCTTTGATCGCGAACGCCTCCGACGTCATCATGATCGTCGCTGCAGACGGCGCGCTGCGCTTCGCATCCCCGGCTTCCGAACGCACGCTGGGTCTGAAGCCAGAGGAGATCGCCGGGAAGAACCTGCTCGACCTCTGGGGTGGCGAGGATGCCGAGCGGCTGCGGGCATTCCTCGCCGAGGTCGCCGCGACCCCCGGGGGGGCCATCGGCCCGGTGGAGCTGCGCATTGAG